>BNJS01001847.1_pt1 | contig 156279 bp, 257 predicted proteins | sample 8540461 | NCBI WGS metagenome assembly BNJS01 (sample SAMD00202454, study PRJDB9452) | human saliva metagenome | isolation source: human saliva | place: Japan | reverse complement strand
CAGCAGGAGTCGAAGACCCGCCAGACGGTGGATCCGTGGGCCGGTTCGGCGTATGTCGAGAAGCTGACCGATCAGCTGGCCCGCAAGGGCTGGGAGCGCATCCAGGAGGTCGAGCAGGCCGGCGGCATGGCCAAGGCCATCGAGCAGGGCATCCCGAAGATGCACATGGGAGGCCGCGGCCCGCACCCAGGCCCGCATCGACTCGGGCCGCCAGCCCGTGATCGGCGTCAACAAGTTCACCCTCGACCACGAGGACGAGCTGGAGGTGCTGAAGGTCGACAACCGCGCGGTCCGTGAGCAGCAGATCGCGAAGCTGGAGCGGCTGCGCGCCGAACGCGACGAGGCGGTCACCCAGCAGATGCTGGAGCGCGTCACCTGGGCGGCGGGGAACCCGGATCCGACGGACCCGGATCGCAACCTGCTGAAGGTCGCGATCGACGCGGCCCGCGCGAAGGCCTCCGTCGGCGAGATCTCCGACGCACTGGAGAAGGTCTACGGGCGCTACACCGCACAGATCCGTACCATTTCTGGTGTGTACAACAAGGAATCCGGTTCGTCCGAAGCGGTCGCGAAGGCCCGCAAGCTCGTCGAGGAGTTCGAGCAGGAGGAGGGACGTCGTCCCCGTATCCTGATCGCGAAGATGGGCAGGACGGTCACGACCGCGGCCAGAAGGTCATCGCCACGGCCTACGCCGATCTCGGCATGGACGTCGACGTCGGCCCCTGTTCCAGACCCCCGAGGAGGCCGCACGGCAGGCCGTCGAGTCCGACGTGCACGTCGTGGGCGCCTCCTCCCTGGCAGCCGGTCACCTCACCCTGGTGCCCGAGCTGCGCAAGGAGCTGGACAAGCTGGGGCCCGGCAGGACATCATGGTCGTGGTCGGCGGCGTGATCCCGAGCCAGGACTTCGAGGAGCTCCGCGAGAACGGCGCCGGACGCGATCTACCCGCCCTGGGCACCAACATCCCGGAGGCCGCCGATCGACCTCCTCGAGGTCCTGCACAAGCGCCTCCACGGCGACAAGTGACCTCAGAGCTCAAGCGGCCCTCGCCCCGGAAAAGGGGCTGCTCGCGTATGTCACCGCACTCATTCCCCGGCCCGATTCCGCAGGAACAATCTCCTCAGCTCGATCCTGGGGGATACAGATCGCGGACACGCAGTTTCTTTCAGTTCGTTGCGCGCGCTCGTAGCGGGTCGCCTGATCCCCGCGCCCTCCTTACAGCGACCTGGCCCGACCTTGCAGACGACGCAGCGCGAACCGGGCTGGCCTCAGTCAAACCGGTTTCGCCTCAACCTCGGTCATCGTCCTGGGCTGCGTGAGGGCCGCGAGCACTGCTGAACCGTGACGGGTGATCCTCTTTCCCGCCCTCCGCGGTTGCAGTCGCCGGACCGGGGCCCGGTCGCCGGGACAGGTCACGGTGAATGACAACGGTGAATGCTATGCCTCTGTCGATGAAACGCTGGGCAGGCAACCGGCCTCGGCGAGCACCTGATGTGCCTCCCGGATTCCGCCACCTCACCTCGATCACCCTGCCGTCTCACAGCCGGGCGTTCTTGCACATTTCCTGTAGAGCGTCGGGTTGATCGCGCTCTTGGCGCCCGGCCGACCAAGCTGTCCCTCGAGACTCCTCACTAGACCTCCCGGCTCGTCACCACGAGCCGGTCAGTCATCAAGCGGATCCGACGCGTTTTGAGCCCGTTATGGGGCTCGGGGTTCCGATGAACCAGGGCATTGGCGATTATCTCCCGACAGCGCGCATCGGCAGTTCGGGCTGGTCGACGCCGTGACCCTCGTTCGTCGTATCCCATGGTGGAGCGGGTGTTTCGTTCCACCCACTCCATGGTAGTCGGCGAAAGCAGATCGAATCGGACCGACGAAGTGAACCAGGTCCCGAGTCCGGTGCCCCGCCGCTCCCGTCCGCGAGTTGCACGGCGGCGGTGACCCCAGGCTCGGCGACCAGGACTGTGGCGCGTTTCCAGCGCATACAGCCCAGCCATGGTCAGGTTCCCGGAACGCGTGGTGACGCCGACGTAGTGGAGGATCTTCTCGTCCGGGAGGGTGGCGTAGCGGCGTGACCCGGCCCGCACCGCGGAGAGGAACCCTCGTCAGCAGGTCCGGGTCGAGTTCCGTCGCAGAACCTCAGGATCGGGGTTCGGGTCCGTCTGTGGGGTGAAGAGCCTGGGTTTTCAGCAATCGATCTGGGCGATCTCCTGCTCACCATCGCGTAGTCGCCATCGGATTGCCCCAGATAAGCGATCCCACCGTGCCGTGCAGGACGCTGCGCCAGGCAGGCCTCGACGTGCGCCACCAGCACGAGGGCACCCTCGAAGGTGAGGGTCTGAAACTCGCATCTCGGCCGGTGGGTGACGGAGGTACGGGCCATGGAGGCCACCGCCCCTTCCAGTCCAGCGATGTCCCCCAGCATCACCGGCATGAAACCCCTCGCCTCGTCCAGGCCGAGAATGATCGTGCCGCCGTCGGGCAGGTTCGAGAACGCACGGAGGGTGTCCCCAGCGACGGCGCCCCACCCGCAGCCGATTTCACCTCGATTCCGGTGGGAATCCCCCTGCAGTCCCGTAGTTCCCGGACCACCGCTGCCAGGAGGTCGCATCGTCCCACGTCACGCTTCAGTGTAACTCTGGGTGCAGAACTTGCACTTTGCGTTCCGCTTTGCCTCACCGATCCCCCATAGTCGGAAGGCGTCGGCTGCACCCGCAGATTCGGTTATGCAGCGCTAACTCGATTTCCGCGAAAGCGGAGCGTTTTCCACGTTGAGCGCTGCACGCGATTTCCCGAATATCAGCGGCACACGGTGACCCGGATTCGCAGCAGCACTCCAGTGTCGGCGAGCACCAGCCGCTCCGCCCTCAGGACGCTCCGCAGCACGCGACGGCGCGGGCCTCGGTCAGCTGTTGATCCGAGCCGAGGGGTGCGTTCCGGAGCCGAGGATCCCGCGAGGATGCGTTTGATCCACAGCGCTGCTGGCGCACCCAGTCGCCGCCATGCCGCACGATCAGGCACGGGTCCGTTGACGGGACGCCGACTCCTCCAGTGGGTCCGGATCGGGCGTCCGCTGCACGCCAGCTCGGCGCGAGGTCGTGGTCGATCCGGTTATCGCCGCCAGGTCGCCGAGGCTCCTCGCGATCCTCAGATTCGTTCTTCCACGTGGGATCGCGACGCCGGAGGAGCTGGGTGCAGCTGCCCCAGCGGCATCCTCGCCACCTCAGCCGGGGCAGACAGGTAGGCAAGTAAGCCCGCGTCAGCAGGCCATGCAGTGGAACCTCAAGGCCCTCCGACCGGGCCAGGGCGGCGCGGGCCTCGGGTGACGGGCGCGTCGAGCGAGCATCCGCGATCGCGAGGGTGGCGGAAGGTCTCTTGTCGCCCGGTGGGGCGTTCCACCAGGGGCGATGAGGCGCACCGGCTCGGGCCGGGATCGGCACCGGAGTCCTTGGCAGCGTCGCCACCACCTCAGGATACGCTCCCGGCAGGCAATGGCGAGGGCTGCAGCGTCCCCTTCCTTGCTGATGTGGCACGTTCCACCAGCTCGCGAAAGGCGTGTGGTGGCACCGACCACGATCGCCTCGTGGAATGCACTGCTGGTTGTTCGTGGCACCTCAATGCGGTCGGCCCTGGGTCTCCACCATGCCACCGGAGAACCTCCAGCGGGGTTTCGGGAACCATGTGGGCCTCGATCCGGGACCCACAGGGTTGCGTCGACGTTGCGCGCGAGAATCCGCTCGGCTCTGCGCTCCCTGGCGCGGCGGCGGTCAGCACAACCCAGTCGTCGGGCAGCAGCGAGGGCCTTTAGCCCAACGTCGCGGTTCAGGTGCGTGTCGGAGGATGCCAGGTACAGCGCGATGTCCTCCGGGATTTCGTCCGCGACTTCCTCGCCGCGACGATGGTCGTCCCAGTCGGCACCACCTAGACCCAGGCCGCCCGACCGCCGACCTCGTTTCCATCCCTGAGATGCACCGCCCCTGGTGGACTCTTTGAGACTGCGCCATCTGCCATGGCCATCATCCGGGTCCTCGCCGCTCCACAACCCGGACACTGCCCGGGTCCGCCGCATCAGCCAGCCTGGATGTTCCGCGTCAGAACAGCCACCTCCTGGGAACACCGGATGCAGTGCCGGTTTTCGTCCCGGAGCCCGGAAGTCAGGTCGCACCGCCATCGGTGGTGTCACCCGCTCCACGCGCCGCAACTCCTGATGCCCTCCGGACTCCCCGGGCCCGGCGAACGCGGTCAGCGATGTCACGTCGACATGACGGCACCGTGGCGGCGAAGACCGTCGGCGCTGCGGCGGAGACGGCGCTCGCCGGAGTGATCGAGACCAGTGTGCGGCCGTAGCGCTTGATGCTTTTAGAGTGCGCGGTTATCTCGGCGCGCGCATGATGGTCCGAGGCGCGTACCACGTCGCTACGAGGGTTTTCCGATACGCCCTCGACGCGAGAGGCTGGTGGGTGATGGCGAGAAGATCACGGGAAAGGCACGTAACGATGCCGTCTCAAGCGGCTCAACCAGCCGTATGAGGAATCTGGTCGGTTGCGCAAGAGAACCATCAATGGTTCGTCTGTCGGTCTCGTGCTCGCTTCGGAATCGCAGCGCCTGGTACACGTGTTCATCTTCCATCTCGAGTCAGTCACTGGACGGAGAACGCGCCGGAAAATCTCGCACGTGACCGTCGAGCGGGCCGAGGGCGCAACGCAGGAACTCGCCTTCAACTCAGCCGGTTTCACGCCTTTTCCTGGCCGTCGTGACGGGCCTTGCATCATTGTCCACACGCGCAGGCCGCAGCCACGTGGTGGTGGGGCGTTGCGTGTTCACGGAGCCGGATCGATGGTGGCGGCCAGCCTCGTCCTCTGCCGTCCAGCCCGACAGCGGCATCCGCCGCACTCGGGCAGGGTAATCCCAGCCCTCGGCGTGATCGCGCTGCTGATCGGCCTGATCACCTCGACGCGATCGTGACTCGCAGACCGGCACAGGTAGATCAGGCGCGCGCAGCGACTCCGCAATGGGAGGCAGCCGCCCATGGTGTCAGGTTCAGCTCGACATCAAACCCCGGACAGCAGCTGGGCGAGCACCACCCGGAACACCGGAGAGGGGCAGCCCTGGCAAACCAGCCGAGGCCGGGCACATTCCCCAGCAGCAGGGCGAGGGGCGGCTGCACCCACCGCCAGAGCTGGCATCAGGAGTGGTGGATCAGCATCGCTTCCTGGTGCGCAGCCCGGCAGAGCGCGAATGGATGCAGGAAGAGCACATGCCGACGGTAGAGCCCAAGCATGCGGGAATCACCTGTGCCAGGACATGCTGCCGGGGAAGGGCACCACGCAGAGCATGGCTGCGACCACCAGCCCCTGCCGGCACCAGGTACCACCGCCCAGATCTGCTGGTCGGTGAGCCCCTCTCCTGCGCTTTTCGCGGGAGGGGATGAGCGAGCCGTCAGCCGCCGGTCAGCAGGCACCCAGCAGCGGGGCCGTCACCGTCCAGACCGGAATTCGCCCGGGATTGCCGAACCAGCCGTCTTCGTGACACTCACGAGCCCCACACCATTCGCCATCCGCTGGTGTGAAACCCCGCCAGCAGGGCCAGCACCTGCAGCGACCCCACCGTCGCCCACCGGAATCCCGGGAGCCGCTGAAGACGTCGCACCAGCACCAGCGTGACCGCAGCCCGAGCGCGTAGCAGAATCAGCGGCAGCAGCGCCTGTGGGTGAACACTCTGGATCCCATCTGTCCGTGGCTTTCCGGCCCGCGGGTTCCCCGGTCTGGCGTCCCACCACGGGACGAGTTCGGGAATCATGGGAGCCTACCGCCATAGTGCCACGTCACGGCGCAGCCTATCAGATCCACACCAGCCGACGAGTTCCTGCGCTGGCGAAGCGTTCCGCCCATCACACGAAGCTCTTGCCCAATCGAGGAAGATGTCCAAGGCCCTCGCGAGGCTCGCCGCAGAATGCCTTCGGAATCGGCGCTGACAAACTCGTCATCGCCGAGTCCACGGTCAAGCGCAGGATCCCAGTCGTCATTGAGGCGTTCCACGACGAAACTCCTCGAACGTGCGTGCTCCAGGTCGGTTCCGTCAGATCCACCTCCCACCTTTCCAGCCCGATTGTCGAGAGTTTCCACCGTGATCCCGCGGTCGGCTTTCCCAGGTCCCGTGCCGTGCACCGTGCCATGGTACCAGTCCTGGAACACGTCTCCAGCGTTCACGATTCTTCCCCACACGATCCGGGACATCCAGTGCGGTCCCGCCCCCATCACAATGACACCCGCATGCCGCCCCCGCGCCTCCTTCGCCCCGCTCACCCGGCGGGTTCGTCCGCTCACATCCATGGTGTGCTTCCTGCCCCAGCTGGAACCGGCCATAGTGTCGCCAGACCTTCCCCCGGGATGCACACTGACAGACTCCCTGGAGAGGTTCGCACCGGTCCCACAGCTCACCGAAGGGTATCGGTCTTCGGCAGCTCCGGACCGACCGGGTGCCGGTTAACGGCGGTGAGGCACCGCCCGCCAGCCTGCTCGAACTGCAGGGATTGCGCCGTCATGATCTCTCCCACCGACCTCCAACAACCAAGCGACGGCGGCGATGGTCCGACCGATGGTGAGTCGCCAACGAGGCGCCCGGCACCGCACCTGCGACGGTGTCAGGCGCATTCCGCGCGCAGACCGGGTACGTTGCCGCAGCACCAGGTGTTCGGGTGATCGGCGGCCCCGGCTGGGCTCGGTGGTCTCCGCGACCACCCGGTCAGGCGCGGAGTCAGCGACAGCAGGTCGGCGGTATCGAGGCGGGCGGCGTCGACGGCCCGGCGGTGCGGCGAATACCCCCGACTGGCTGGGCGACGGCGTGCGGCCACGACTGCACTCGGATCTCGGGACCCGCGGCCCCGCGTTCGTGAGCAGGATCCACCCTTCACGCCAACCTCGTCGATGCCGAGGTGATCAGTAGGCCAGCCATTCGCGGTAGGTGGTTCCCATTCGGAACGGCCCGTCAGACCCGCGTCGGTCAGCCACATCTCGATGTAGGCAGAACCCGGTCGAGGCGCTCATGTTCGATGGCGAACAGGTCGCATCCGGAACCCTCGACCCACGAGGCGAGTCGCTCCCTCCCACGGGTCCCGCGATGCCCAGTTCGTCAGCAGCTGGAGGCTGCCTCCCGGCGTCAGGTGGGCGGGGGCGTCGCGTGACGACGGCCTCCACCGGGCCGTCGGCGGTGAAAGAATGGATCTCGCGGTGGGTGAGGCGCTGACCGCCGCGTGGAAACTCATCACGTAAGGGCGGGTTGGGAGACGATCAGGTCGAACCGCTCGCGACTCGGCTCAGTCTGCAGCGACCCCTCCCGGAAGTCGACATCCATGCCGCTCAGCGCCGCCCCGAGGCGCGCGAGGCCGCAGGGCGCGCGGGTTGAGGTCCGGTGGCGACCCACCCGGTCGGCGTGGCGACGGGTGGTGGCTCTGGCACCGCATCCCGTGCGAGGTCGAGGGCCCGCCCGACGTGGCGCGCGCACGTGATCTCCGCGAGGCGCTCAGTGGACGCGGCGGGCCCCCAGCACGTAGTCGGGCCGGGTCGGTTCCATCGATCCCGTCGAGCCCGTGAGGTCGCTGACCAGCCGCTCCGGAGGCGCCGTCGTCGGGGTGAGTGCGTAAGGGCCGCAGCTCGATCCACGGCCCGCGCGAGGACTCATCCAGCACGGCAATGATACGCTCGGTGCCACCACGTCCAGGAAAGCACCCGCACGAGCTGTTCAACGGCGACGGAGGAGCACCTGCTGCCTCAGCAGGAACATCCGGATCAGCGTCGCGAGTCGCCGCCCCGGCCAGAGACGTGCGGCAGGGCAGTACAGTTGCGGTGCAACCCGGCCTGCCCGGCATCCTGACGCGTTCCAGCACGGAGTCGTGGTGTGAGTCGATCTCGATCAGCCGGTCGCGCAGCCGGGAACGTCTGCCGACACCATAGAACCCCGCGCGGGCGTTCGTGGCATTCACGAACAACCTCCCGGCCCTTTGCAGACCCGCCCCCGAGTTCTCGGGCTTCGTCCCTCATCGGTGCTTAGCGTCGAGGAGCACGGCGTCCCGCTGCACACGACCCAGTGGACCCGGGGACCACCCGGAACATCTCCATCGACCCGAGAACCGGAAAACGAAGCGAGAACGAAACACCAGGCAAATCATCACGGGGATGCTGCCGGCGCTCTGCCTGCTCGGCTGCTCCACCACCATCCCCGCGAGCCTCCAGCGAGACTTCCGCACGGCCAGCCCTATCAGCAACACGGGATCCCCAGCCCAGCGAGGTAAAAACCCGGCGCCACGCTGAAAGGCACGGTCTCGACGAGAACGGCGAGCCATCCCGCGAACTGCAACATCGCGATCAAGAGCACGAGGAATGGCCATCGTCACGGACACCTCAGGGATGTTCTCCGTCGCCATCCGCCGCAGCGCAGCATCATCATCAACAATGCGACAAGCACCAGATCTACCAGAAGGAGGAGTTCCCGGTTCAGGTCCCTGAAACCGCACGGTTGAGCAAACCTTCACGGTACGCAGGAAATAGACCGCTTTCGGCTGGCAGCACCTGGACCCGGTTTCGGCGCGAAACGAGGCGTTTCCGCGTCGAGTGCTGCGTCACCGTGTTATCCGGAGATCTCCACCGCGGCTGCCTCGCCATTCCTGGAGGAGTCGTACGCTCGGATGCTCTCAGCCAGATCGGCCGCGTCGGCTCGACGATGCGTCCTTCACTCATCACGACGACGACATCGGCGAGTTCTCGCATCGCGCCGGTGTGCCGCCACCACGGTGGTGTGGTGTGTGCGGATCTGTTTGATGCCGTCCACGACGACGTGTTCAAGGTGCGGGTATCGAGGGCCGAGGTGGCCTCGTCGATCGTAGAGCAGAGGCCCTTTCGCCAGGGCAACGAGCGATGCCCACCCGCCGCGTTCGTTGACGGTGGCTGGCCCAGTTCGCACCGCGTCCCAGCCTGCCGCGTGCCTGTTTCGGTGGATGGGGTGAGCATGGCGGCTTCCGCGAGGCGGTCGAGACTGTCTGGGTGAGGCCCGGATTGACTCACCAGCAGGTTGTCTCCGCAGGATGCACGCCAGGACCGTGACCTGGAAGACCATGGCTGCGCTGCCTCGTAGCTGGTCTGGTCGTGGGCCTCGGGCCGGGTTGTCGCTACCCAGTGTGACGTGCAAAATGCGCGTGCTCAATCCAGCCAGGGTTTTGATGAGGGTGGTTTTGCCCGGACCCCGAGCGCCACCGACAACACGGTCACCGTGCCTCGACGCCAGGTCCAGGAAAGTATACGTCTGCGAGTTCGACGGTGCCGTTGATGGGCTGTGTCAGGTTCCGGCTCGCAGGTGCGGCGCTCGGCGGGAGGCGAGCTGATCGTGGTCTCGACGATCGGCCTCGACCTCCTTGAGTAGTTGCGGTCGATCGCGACGACCTCCGGGCGACGGCGCCTGCCACCGTGGTCACCTGTTCCAGTACCCGCACCAGCGCACGATGATCGCGTGGCTCGCGCGCGATCGCGTCAAGATCACTGGAATCGGAGGGCCAGCCATGCCGTGCAGCAGCCAGCCGACCAGCACCACCTGCAGCACGGAGGCTGAACAGGACCCACCTGGGATCTGCCACAGCAGGAGTTTCAGCACCTGACCCCTGGGTTTTCCTGATCGGCATCGGTCACCAACCGGTTCCCCAGGGACAGGCTGCGTGCCGTGCAGCAGTGACGGCTGGGTCTCAGGAACCTCAAGAGCTGGTCGTTGAGTCTCGCTGCCGCTCAGTGCAGGCGGCTGGGCTCGCGATTCCAAGGCAGCGCTCACGTGCCGTTAGCGCCAGGATCCCTGCGCGGCCAGTGACCCACCCGACGGGAAAGTGATCGAACAGGAGGCAGGCCCAGCGCCAGGCGTGAGCTGGTGGCGGTTATCACCGTTACTCAGCAGGATCACCCCGGACGTGGCCCTGCGGCCCGCATCGGCCACCAGGGTGCGCAGCGTCTGACTGTCTCGCCAGGGCCGTCGCCGCCACGCCAGCACCGCCTGCGCGCTGCGCTGGACGGTGCAGTCACCACGCCTGATCCCGAGACGCAGCCCGCGTCGGCGCAGGCGAGCATCGACCACGCCCCAGGTCATGACGACAATCAGTCCCAGCGGAAGCGCCGCCACCCACGCACCGTTGGCCGATCTCGCCGAACAGGACCTGCCCAGGGAAACAGCACCAGGACAGTCTGCCTGGAGCTGCCCGCGGAGGCGACAGCTGTATTCTCAGATAGACCAGAAGTCGAGCCTGTTCGTGATGGCGTGGTGGTCAGCATTACCGGCTCCCTTCATGTCCGAGCCGGCACTGCCGGCTAACCGCGGCGATTCCGTCCCGGTCGAGTAGTTCCTGATGGTTCTCGATCTCGCGCGATGGTGCTGTCTCGCAGCACGACGATCCGGTCACCGTCTCGTACGGTGGAGCCGATGGGCATCATGAAGCGCGGTGCGTCCTTTCGAGGAGGCGGATCCAGTCCTTGGCGGATCACCCACTCGGAGTCCGTCGGCGGCGGCGAGCCGTCCAGGACCTCGCGATCGCGTCGGCGCAGCGTCCGCGATCCCGATGCGTAGACGTTCCCACCGAGAGCCGGGTGTCGCGCACGATGGCTGGTCGGCCCCGCGGCAGCTGCACGATGCGCCCGCGGATCTGGCTGCGCTCTGCCGTCGCCCGCACCCAGCTCATCGGTGGCCTCGCGGCCTCAGGGCGATGCTGCCGCGCACCACTGGTCGCAGCAGCCGCACGTCCTGCAGCAGGATCAGCATGACCTTTGCGTGCCAGCTCATCGGAGGAGGAGGCCTGCGATATCGCCGTCGACGCTGATGGTTCCCGCTTGCCCAGGGTCCCACATCCGCGCCAGCAGCGCTGCCACCGTCGACTTTACCCGCTCCGGAGGGACCGGACCAGCGCGGCGGACTCCGCCCGCCGGAGTTCCAGGTCCAGGCCGGCAGCACCGTCGCGTCTGGCGTAGCCGAACTCGATGACACCCGAGAACCGAACGTGCGGGAGCGTGATCGGTTCCTCGGCAGCCAGTCCCAGTGTGCCGAGCAGCCACGTGAGTCGCGGGCCGCTGGCGACTGCGCGACAGGATGCCGATGCCTCGACGCGATCCCGATCAGCTGGGCCCCACACGAGGTACCCACGATCAGCACGACCAGCACTCGACGCATCCAACCCTGCCGAGATGAACGCCCACCGACGGCAGCACCAGCAGGCTCCAGCACCGCCGTCGGGCGGCTGATCGCGACCGCCTGGCTCGCCACAGCGAGGTTTCCTGCCGCCACCGCCCACGACATCACCTTATCTCGACACAGCGTTCTCCGGCAGAAAGTCAGACACGGCCCTCGACCGAACACCCGGCCTGGTCGATCGTGCTGAGGAAGGTCTGCGCCCGCTGTGAGGCCAGAGCCGAGGTGCGCTGCACGAGGGCGTTCTTGCCGGCGTCGCGCCGCGAGATCCGGATCATCGCCAACTAGGAACACGCACTCAACGTGAAGTAGCAGACCAGGGCGAGCCGCCACCGCACCGCGAACAGGTATCCCAGGTCAGTCACCGCGCGACGATCGCAGCCATGCAAGATCGAGTACCGAATGGGTGACCAGTGGAAGCGCAGCGCGGCCACGTCGTCACCGACCAGGGCTTTCACATCCGTTGCCTTGCGGTTGGTGAACCAGCCCAGCGGTAGCGTGCTCAGCTTGTCCATCAGGACGCCGCCGCAAACGCAGCAGGCGAACCGCGCGTCAGCAGGTGCATGCCGCGAGCAGCACCGTGGTGCCGGCAGCACTCAGGGCTGGCGACCAGCAGGGCCGCAACCCACCGCGACGAACTCGCCCACCCGTGCGCACGCGCAGGAAAAGCCGGGCCATCTCGGCGAACAGAATGAAAGGCACGCCTGACCTGCACCACTGGCGAGCAGAGTCTGCTGCGCCAGACCACCCACGACCAACGCCCCACGGGCCGGGGCCAGGACCCGCACCGGGGCGGGTGCAACGTGGCACCGCCGGGCGTGGTTCCTGTTCCCGGGCGGCCTGCTCCAGGACATCGCGATTTCACCCATGGCACGCTCACCCAGTAGGTCTCGGGCATGGAGCGCGGCGTTCAACCCGGGACTCACGCTCTAGTCGTGCGGGCACGCCGGGTCGCGAGAGGACCCGCGGTGACCCAGGGCGTGCACCAGGCCGGTCCAGTCCCGCCCGGAAATGGCCTCGCAGACCAGACCCCGCCCGTCGGGCAGCTCATCCAACCCAGCGGGCCTCGACGTCGGCCTCCCGCTAGCAGCAGCTCGACGTCACGCTCGTCGTGCTGTTCCAGATACACCCACGACGGGATGCTCCAGATCGAGGACGCCAAGGCGTGGATCGCCGGACAGGACGCCAGGTCACCTCAGGAAGAGACACCGCTGCTGGATCGAGCAGCTCGAAGCGTCCTCACCGAACCGCATCGCCACGATCTCATCAGCCCGGCTCACAATGTCGTGGCCCAGCAAGGCAGGGCCCATCGGATGATGAATGACAAAATCAATTGCAAACCTCGGTCCCCGGATCCGCCTCAGCCAGCGTGTAACCCCGTTGGAAACTGTTTCGCCCCACCATCCGGATCCGGACCAGGCACGGCACCCAGTTCCCGAGCGCGCCTCAGGAGTGAGCAGAGCGTCGGAGTGGAGGAACACGCGCACGAAGTGGTTCGCGCAGTGTAGGCCCGCGTCCCGTCACCGTCAATCATCGCCCTGCACCTCCTGGGAGTCCCTTGGAGCACCGCCCCTGAATCCTTTACCCACGACTGATCCCTTCAGGAAGTTTCTGCCCACATCATCGTGGCACCGGGCTCGCCGCGGGTTTCAGTCGTCTCCATTGTCGGCGGTGGGGGCCGGGGAGCGTCCCGGAAACGTCATCCGGCCCGGCCTCGTGCTCCCTGGAGCCGTGAGGGTCAGTGCACCTCGCGAGGATCGTGCCGGCGCGGCTGATCACGACGATCTCCACTTCCAGACCGGCGCCTGCCGAGAACCGCTATGCTCTCGGCGCGCCGAGTCCGGCGATCAGCTGCGGCAGGTCGATGCCGGCCTCGCCGGCGAGGGTGACGGCGGCGACGGTTGCGACCTCCCCGATCGCATCGGCCAGTTCCGGTGACGCGCCGGCTCCCTCCGCCAGGTGACGCAGGTGGCCGGGCTGGATACGGGTGCGATGGGAGTGCAGGTCGAGGTAGCCCGCCGCCAGTTTGGAGAGTTTCGCAAACCCCGACGATCGTGAGCGTGGGCAGTGGATGCTTGCGCAGTATTTCAGGACGGCGCCAGCGAGGTCGCCCATGTCGTGAGCAGTTCGATGCCCGGATACAGTTCCTCGACAACCCCGTTCCGACGTCGATCCGGTGCAGGCGGCTGCGTGCGTCGCGCCGGTTGCGATGGCAACGTCGATGCCGCGATGGATCGACGCGATCCACGCTGAACACGAGTAGGGCACAACGACACCGGTGGTGCCCAGGACACTCAACCCCGATCGCCGATGCAGGCGAATTCCAGGTCTTCTCGGTGATGCGCGCGCCGTCGTCGATCGAGACGGTCACGCGCACGTCCGGGCGCGACCGATCGTGGGCCTGCCGCGGCGGTGGTGATGGCGGTGATGGCCTCGCGTTTTCGCGATGGCCGGCTCACTCGGCAGCGGCAGTCCGAGTGACGTAGCACGATGCCCTTCACCGCCCGCATGCAGCTCTCACGCCACCACCGTTCACCAGGGTCGACGACCACCCGCACGATCGCGCTGCGTGAGGGACGTCGGTCGTCGCGCGTCCTTCGCACCGCCGCCGCTCGCCCGCTGCAGCCGCGACTGTCAGGGCGAAACGCGACCCGCGACCGCCGGGCAGGAACGATCCCGACCGTGGCAGGAAACTCGCCCGTGCAGCAGAGCGATGAGCGCTGCTGGCGGCACGCGCAGGCGCAGAGGCCCGGTCGTCCAGCCGGGTCTCAGCTTCTGACGACTCCAGTTGCGCCTTCCGGACCGCGCGCGCAGCGCGTCCCGGTCCCTGCGCTGCGCGTGGGACCGGCGTCAGCGGTCAGCTTTGTGGTCTCGGCTCGCTACTATCGCGTTCACCGCGGCGATCGAGAACCGTGATGTACCGACACCACTGTCGTCGGGAAACGCCCCAGGTTCGACTTCTCCCGGATGGATGTCTCGAACGAGCGAGCGTAGATCGAAATAGCTCACCGGTCCCGATGTACTGACTCACGCCTGCAAGACCAGGAGCAGCCATCACCCACACCTTGGAGAACGGAGACGAGCCATGGATCACGGCTCATCAAGCATCGCGGCATCCTCCCCACCGACGCCCTCGGTGGGCTTCCACAGCGGCGATAAATGCCGTGACGTGACCGGCGCGATGCTCGACGGTCGTCCTCGTGCGGCTGGCGCGGGAGCACCCGTGGCCGATGCCACCGCCGCCGGCCATCGTCTCCGAGGACGCGGCCTCGCCGGTCGCGTGAGATGCTCGATCACCGACCGCGACGCCTCGGCCAGCTACTCCTCCTGCAGGCTGCCGCCGCGAGTCGTCCCACACATCCCCGTTCGTTGGTGGTGGGCGCGGGCTGCAAACCGTGGCACCCTTGAGAAGGTCCTGCGCACCCACCTGAGGCAAACCTCGCATCCGCGGGCTCTAGACGATCCACTCGTGTCGCGGCATTGACCAGCGTTGATGCTAAGGCACGTGAGCTGGCGGCCTGCTCCTGGCCCGCACGAGCACCTGGGGGTTCCGCTCGTGCTAAGCACGGGCCAGCGAGCGCGGATCATCAGGTGCGCGACCCTTCGGAGGTCGTCGTTCCGAAGCGGCACCACCGAGCGTCTCCGAGGCCTCCGTCATCCGCCGCGGCGCCGAGCTGATCGCGCCGAAGACCGAAGTGCCCCGACGCGACGTGCGCGATCGGTCGCGCCGGCGCGGTGAGTCGCGGCTGATCGGTCTCGGCTGAAGCGATCTGCGTCCATGTCGTCCCCCGGCAGCACGGCAGGAGCCGACCGCCCGGAAGCTGCTGGGCGCGCTGCTCGGCCACGACCCTCGACACGATCTTTGCTGCCCGACACACGCCGGAGGCAGCGGTGCACCAACGACGCCCCAGACGCGCCGTCCGACTCCATATGCCGTGGAGGGCTGGTGCGCGTCGTCGGGATCCCAGCAGAGCGCAGGAACCGACTGCACGCCGTGGAGGGTTGTCTCACGTCTCAAACGAATCCACCGTCCGGCGTCCGACCCCGCACATGCTGTGGAGGGTTGCGCGGTCATCGTGGAGCCCCAAAGCGCAGGAACCAACCTCACATGCCGTGGAAGGCTGACAGTAGTCGCGACGGAGCATCATTCCGGATGCCGCGCCCTGCGCGTGGTGAGATGTTGGCTCACCTCCACAGCCATGCAGTGAGCCATCACAGCAGCGCCCTGGCAAGCGAGGTGTTGTCCGTTGGCGCGGTCGTGTCACCCCACCGCGTGTGGAGATAATCACGGGTCCTATGCTTCCGCGTGGAAGTGTCACCGGATGAGGGCAGCGTCCGGTGGACACGCAGCGGGAAGCCAAGCGTCCGAGTCCACCAAGAGCATCGCCCGTCGAGAAGAAAACCAGCTGTCTGTCGCTTTCGCCGAGCGGGGCTCACCACCGCTGCAGTACGCCATCGGCTTGTTGGCGCCGCGGCCGCAGCGATGCTGCTGACTCCGTGTCTTCCACGACAACTCGCCTTCGACACGATCATGAAAATGGTCACCGACATCTTTCGCCAACGTCGCCCAGCAGGACAACTGATCGGGCATGCGTGGGGCGGACATCCGCCCCACGCCTCCAGGTGGGTGGGCCGGGGCGCGGGGCGAGGAAACAGCGACGGCTGACGCCGGCACCCCGGTTGCTCCTGGCGCCCCGCCGGCGGCGGGCCGGGCATGCCGGCTGGTTCGCGACGCAGGGCCCGGCGGGCCAGCGGGGTATGGCGACGGTGGAGTTCGCCATCGGGCTGGTACTTCGTGCTGCTGGTGACGTCCGGTCGGTATCGTCTGCTCGGGGTGTCCCAGTCGGGTATCCAGACCGTCAGCTCGGATTTGGCCAAGCACCTGGCACGGGGCGACGACGCGCTGCGGAGAAAAACTATGAGAAGGCGCCCGAACGGGCACGCATTGAGATCGAACGCACGAGGCAGGTGCGGTGACGACCCGCCCGGGATGTTCCATCCTCCACGTCGGCGCGATCTCCGAGGCCACCGCCCCGGCCCACTGGGAGCCGGGGGTCGGGCCATGAACAGCACGCACCGTCCGGGGACGTTCCGGGCCCACACGACGAGCGGGAGTGGGACGGTGCTGGTCGCGGGGTCTGCCTGGGACTGGTGATGGTCGCCGCTACCGCCGCGCTGATCACGTCGGCTGGCCGGGCCCGCGCGGAACGGGCTCAGATGCGGCTGACCTGACGCAGCCCTGGCCGCCGCCGCGGTCGAGGCGGATGGCGGCGACGCCTGCGCCGAGGCCTCGAAGGTGGCGTCCGAGAACGGTGGGCGCCTCACCGGCTGCGAGAAGTCGGGGCAGCGTCCCCGGTCTCGTGAGTCGAGGTGACGGCGATCCGCTGCCATGCTGGAGGGGCGCGGTTTCAATCCCGCCGACGTGGAGCGCAGCGCCACTGGCGGAGACGGTGTGAGAGGAGACGCTAGTGAGAAACCATCCGGGTTTCCGCGGACGGGTCCCGTGCCCCGAGGATCCGAGTCGATTCGCCCCGCAGCCGGTTTTCAGAGGAGCCGGCGCAGCAACTCGCGTGGCCGCCGTCTTGTCGAGAACCCGGCTGGCGTTGCCGCATTTCGGGGACACGACGCAGGCCGGGCAGCCCGATTCGCAGCGGCAGGTGCGCAGCCGTTCCAAGGTCGCCGCCAACCACTGCTCAGGCCACTTCGTAGGCGCGGGCGGCGAAACCCGCCCACCGGGCAGGTTGTCGTGGACGAACACCGTCAAGCCAGATCCGGTGTCCGGTGCGGCGGGCCGTGGAGACCCCGCCGATGTCCCAGCGGTCGCAGGGCGCGAAGGCCGGCAGCAGCCTGATGGAGGTGTGTTCGGCGGCGCATGGCAGCGGCCCCGAGCCGCAGCGAACCCCAGCCCAGTTCCCGTTCCAGGGCTCCGGGACACTCCACCACACCGCCTGCGTGGTGAGGGTGTGTCCCGGGCAGTCGAGCGGGGTGGAGTCGAGCACCTCGTGGGTGGTTTCGTCGCGGCGCAGATATCCGGTGACCTGCCAGCTGAGCCGCACGTCACCGAAGTGCAGGGTTGTCGAGCTGAGTGGTCGCGACCGCTGTCTCCGCAGCACCGCGATGTCCTGACGGATTCTGCCTGGGTGTACCAGGGTTGCGGGCGGCCACCGCACCATGGCGCAGCGCTCCTCGACGTCCAGTTCGGTCACCACGAACGAGCGTCCCCGGTGGAGGTAGACGGCGCCCCGGTGGACGGTGCGGTCGGCGGCTGCCGGGTCCACCACCCCGATCACCTGCCCGGTGGAGCGTTCGATGATCTCCACGGGCCGGGGTGTGGTGGATCGCAGGTTGATGTGGTCGACGGCGCGGTCGACGGGTCCAGTACCACGTTCCGTCATGGTCCCGCAGCACCTTCCGCGGCAGGCGAGCATGCCAGCTGGCAGGGGCGGTGGGTCCGAACCAGCGTCGTCGGCGGCCGTCAACGGTTGTTCCTGAGGCGGCGGCGGCCAGGGTGCGGGCCGAGGACGTGCGGGTTCTGCGGGTGCAGATCGCGGCTCGACGGGGGCGCTCGAAGATCAGTTCGGGGATGTTGCAGCAGGGTAGGCGTACGAGGGTTCTCGCGGGCCAGCAGCACCACCAGCGCCTCCTGCCCGCGCGGCCCGCCCTGTCCGGCCTGCTGCCAGAACGCCGACAGTTCTCCGAACCCGAGAGCACCGCGTCGATGCCGGAGACGTCGATGCCGAGTTCCAGCGTTCGTGGTGGCCAGTCCGAGGATCTCCCGGTGTCAGAGCGGCCTCCAGGTCGCGGCGTTCCATGGCCAGTATCCGCCACGATAGGACGCGATCCGCCCCGGTTCGGCGGCCAGTTCCGCGCCTCAGGGCTGGTCAGTTCCGCCCCGGCACGGGATGCGACGAAAGGCGAGGGGTCTGGTGGCGTCGTCCGCGCGGGCCCGCCAGCAGCCGGGAGGTGTCGCGGCGAGGCTGGCCGAGGGCTGCCACAGCACGACGGTGCGGGCGGCGACCGCGGTCGAGGTCGGCGACCACCTCCACCCGGTCCTCACCGATCAGGGCGCTCCCCGGAAGTCGGCGGCGCTTCGCGTGTGGCGGAGCTGAGCAGGATCGTCGGTCGGCGCCGTGGGCGGCGGCGAGGCGTCGCAACCGCCGCAGCACCTGCGCGACGTGCGCCCCGAAGACACCCCTGGTAGCGGTGAGCCTCATCGATGACGACGTAGCGCAGCCCGCCCAGCAGCGCCGACCAGCGGCGATGGTTCGGCAGCACGGAGAAGTGCAGCATGTCGGGGTTGGTGAGCACCAGGTTGGCGTGCTCGCGGGCGACCGCCGCTCGGTCTCGTCGGAGTCGCCGTCGAGGCACCGATCCGCACCGATCCCGGGGCCCCGATCTCGTGTCGGCCCGGGCCTGGTCAGTGAGGCCCAGGTCGCCAGGTACAGCGCAGTGGGGGCGGCGCAGCGCAAAATCCCTACCCGGCCCGCCCTGGGCTCCCGCAGCGCGGCGAGCACCGGCATCCGTGGGTAGGCCAGCGACTTCCCGGAACCGGTGGGGTGCAGATCGCGGCGTGCTCTCCGCGCGAGCCAGCTCGCGAACTCCGCCTGGTGCCGCCAGGCCAGTCGATACCCGCGGCCCGGAACCCGTCGACGAGTTCCGCATCGAGCCAGCTGGGCCAGTTGGCCCACGCGCCCCGGGAAGCGGGGCTGGCGGCGCACCACCACCGCCTCCTCGGCCCCGGTCACCCACTCCCAGTTCACCCGGCCCAACTCTGCCATCCCTCGCCGTCGCTGATTGGGGCGGGCCCATTTCATGCAGCTGCTGCTGAGCGTGCTGCGAGCGCCCTCCGCCGCCGGTTGAGCGCCGTGCTGCGAGCCCTCTCCGCTGGTTGAGCCAGCGCGAGGAACGAGCGACCTGAGTCGGAACCACCGGCAGCCGAAACCACCCAGAGCCGGGACAAAGTTACCACGGTTTCACCACGACCCACCTGGCCTGATGCTCGTGAGTACCGAAGGACAAACTTCGGGGCATCCCAGCCGGTTTCGGGACTTCCCGGTTCAGCGGACTCCGCGAAGGTAAAAGTTTCGCCGAGCAGCGACGCCACCAGCGGCACCACCCCGATGAGCACGAAGGCGGGCAGGAAACACAGCGCGAGCGGCTGCACCGATTTCACTACCGACCTGGCCCGTTTGGTCTCGTTCGCGACGGCGGCGTGCAGCGCCTCCTCGGCGTGGACGCGAGGCACTCCACCGTGCTGGTGCCGGAGCGGGCCGAGCGGGCTGGCGCCGCGGGCCGGCGGTCTGTAGTCGGGGCAGGTCGGCGAGGTCGCCCAGGCGTCCCGCGGGTCCCTCAGCCGACCTGCAGCGCGCGTCGATCCCAGTGATCGCGTCGTGGCGGGCTGGGCTGACCCGGCGACTGCGGGCGATGGCGTTGGTCATCGCCCGCCTCCAGTGCAGACGGCCACAGCTCCAGTGGTTTCGGAAGTTCCCCGCACCACGGCCGGTTCGCTTCCCGCGATCGCGCTCCGCCATTGTCGCCGCCACCCCACGCCTTCCCACCCGCAGCCGGGCAGCGGCGACGCGTTCCAGTCTGCTCAGCAGCCCACCACGCCAGGACGGCCGGCGGCGACGAGGAAACCTGATCAGACGCGGTGGCACTCATAAGCCGGCCGCGGCCTCGGTCCACACCACCCCCGGCGGCCGCCAACCCCATACCGCGCCAGCGCGCCAGCACTCAGCCCGGAGCGGGTTCTCCAGCAGGAAACCGAGGGGGTCGGCCCCGACGGAGCCGAGCAGCAGCGCCCCGAGCGGCAGGAAAGGCCACGATCCGAGGCCGCCGTGCTAATGCGCTGCCCGGCTCGACCACTCTGCGAGTTCCGTGCCCGGGTCCTCCGCAGCCCCTCCGCGACCTGCAGACAGCGACGGAGGCGACGCGCCGGTGCGTTCTGCGGCCACCCGCCACAAGCTCGCGACCCGCGCCAGGCGCGCGCGTCCCGTCGCGCCACCTCCTGCAGCGCCGGGTGGGACGTCCCCGGCCCAGGGTAGCGATCTGGCCGAGACGGGGCATCACGCTGGCCTCGCAGTCCGTGCGGTCTTCGGCGAGCCGCCGTCGGAATCTGCCCGGCGCGCAGCAGCATGGCCAGCCCCACTGTCACCCGGGTGGTCGCTCGTCGGCGGTTGCGCCGGGCGCGCGTTCCGCAGTGCACGCCGACCACCCACGCGGGCGGTTGCTGGCGGCAATGGCGGCGACGACATCAGCCCGTGCTTTGCCCTGAGGCCGAACACCACGGCCACCGCAAACCACAGGCCGGCCCCACCCATCAGCAGAGCCATGCGCCGCATCTGCGCCCGGTAGCGACCGTCAGGCCGCTCCTGCCGCCCCGCGCCTGCGACCTTCTCCAGTTTTCCAACGCCCACCCGGGCGCCATCGATAACGCCGATTCTGGGCCGTCCCCGGCCGCGGAACGGGAATGCCTGCGTCTCCAGGACCATTCCTCGGCGCCGCAGGAAATCTCGACGCACAGGCCGGGACGTCTTCTCATGACAGCTGCGCTAAGCCATCGTCCCGGTTTGCGGCGGCTGGTAACCAAGCTGTTCCAAATTTTATTCTTCCCGGCGATCAACGCCGCGAGGGCGAAAACATCACGTAGATCAGCATCGCGACCACCCAGCCATAGTCGCGGCACGAGGCCCGCTCCGGACAGGTGGTGGCCCGGCCCTGCCGGTGAAGGTCGCGTGCGGCGGTCGATCCCGACTGCAGCCCATCCGCGCCCCGCCTGAACGCACCTCCGCCAGCCGCAAGCTTCGTCGGGCGCCGCGACGCAGGTGCAGCACCAGCCGCAGGGCCGCGCGGCGAGCCGCGCGTGACAGGCCTCGACGACCCAGCCCGCCGAGCGCCGCGAGGGCCTCCAGCCGGGCGCGAAACGTCGGCGACGGAGTTGGCGTGGACGGTGCCGCAACCACCGCTCGAGCCCGGTGTTGAGCGCCGAGAGCAGGTCGGTGAGTTCCGCGCTGCGCACCTACACCTCCCAGCACCACCCGGTCGGGCCGCATCCTGAGGGGCCGCTCGCACCAGGGTGGTGAGCGTGACCGCCCTGCCCTCGTCTGTTGGGGTCTCGCTCCTCCATGCGCACGCAGTGCGGGTGCCTGGGGGCCGTTCCGGGCGTCCTCCACCACGACGATCCGTCTCCGCTCGCCGGCATCGCCAGCAGCGCCGCCAGCAGCGTTGCTTGCCGGTCCCGGTGCCGCCGTGAGCGTCAGAACGGCACCTGCGGGCGATCACCCTCCGGCACAAAGCTCCAGCTCAGCGTCGAGCCGACCCGGCGGGTGTGGCGTCCAGGGTCAGGCTCCGCGACGCCGGGACCCGCAGCGAGATGCACGTCCCGGGCTGGCCAGCGGCGCCAGCATCGCGGCAGCCGCACTGCCCGGCAGCCGGCCGACTCGACGAACGGCTGGGCGTCGTCCAGGGCGTCTGCCCGCGGTGGCGGCCAGCCGGATCGCGAGCCCGCGGACCGCCCGTCGCCGACGATGAACCGCACGTCCGCGCGCCTCCAGTCCGGCGCCGCGATCCACGAACACCGCGTCCGCCGTTGACGAGCACGTCCGAGACCCCGGTTCGTGCAGCAGCTCCAGCGGCCCGGCCCTGACGGTGAGCGCGGCGCAGCTGGTCCATGGCCTGCCTCAGGGCTGCGCCGAGTGACCACCAGCCCCATGCCGCGCATCGCGGTGGCGACGCCCGCGGCCGTGTGCGAGCCGAGCCTGCCCAGCCTGGCCTGCGTGCTCACCAGCATCACAGACGTACTCCTCCCGCAGCCGCGCCGAGTCTCCCGGCGCAGCGCCGGCGGCGCGATCCGACGCTGGCTTCCCTGGGTCGCGAGCCGAGGCACCTCGGGGTCGTCGCGCACCACCCCGGCCAGCGGCAGCCCGCAGCGTCGCTGGAGACCGCTTCAGCGGCGGCTCGCGACCCTTCCCCGACCCGCACCACCAGCAGCGCCCCGGTCAGTTCGATCCGGCGGGCCCGCATCCGCACGCCGCCACCGACCGCACGTCCGCGCGCACCATCAGCAGCGGGACGGCGCGACGCCCCAGCTCCGCGCTCGCGCGTGCCGTCGCCTCGCGTCCACCACCACCAGGTCGTGGCTGCGTTCCAGCGACCTGAGCACCGCCGACAACGCCGCCTCGTCCGGGGAGTCGCCGCGGGTCTCGCCCAGCGCCAGCACCGAGACCCGTTCCGCCGATACCAGGTGCGCGTGAGTGTCCCCGATCCACGACGGCGTGCCTCGCAGCCCTCCCAGGTCATGCTCCCTGGGTTTCCGCAGTGAAGAGCGTCCAGGCCGCCGCCGCAGCCCGCCAGCTCCACCGCCGCCGACCGCAAAGCCCGGTCTCTGCGGCTGCCCGCCGCCACAGCGCCACCGTCGATGGGCAGCTGACCCCAAACCCGCCGGGAGGCTCGTCAACGCGAAGGTCTGCGCGGCGTCCCGCCCGCAGCTCGCTGGAGAGCATTCTCCGCCAGGCGCTGCGACTCGCCGGCAGCAGCAGCGCGGGCGCGCCCAGTCCGCCGAGGCCTGCAGCAGCTCGGAGTCGAAACCCACCACCCACACACACGCACGGCACCCAGCGTCGCCGCGCCTCGTGACGCCACAAGGCAAACCGCGCCCACCAGACGCAGTGATGCGGTGCGCCAGCGGCGCCCGAGCTCCTCCCGGTCCGTGACGACCTCCAGGTCGATCCCGGAGGGTCAAGCGTGGTGGCGAGCGACGGAACGCGAGCTGCGGCCTTCCGCGTCGCGCAGAGCAATGGACCGCACTCTCCGATGTGCTCACATTTGCCACCTGTGGGAACCGGCCGGCTGAATCTCCGTTTCCGCCGAGAGTGTGAGACCCGTTTTGATGTACCTGAAGAACGTAAACCTGATGAAGAGTATTTAGACCACTCACCGATCCCCCGCTCCTGAAGCACTGACCTGGCTTGCCGTCCGGCCGGGGGTGTGGGTTGACCTTTGGGGCAGCCTGGCTGCCCCAGCGCCTCGAGGAGGCAGGCCACACCGTCTTCGCGATGGTCTGACACCGACCGCGACATGCGTCGCCTGCTCGCCCCTCCAGGGCATCATCCCTCTGGCGCGCCCCGAGGCCATCCTGATCGATCCCTGCCAGTTCGACGGGTGTCTGCCCACCAGTCCTTCCATCTCTTTCGATCCCGGGTCAGGCGCGCTCGAGATCGCCCGGGTGCGTCCCGGCGGCTGTTTCGGCCTGCCCACATCATCCGCGACGACGATCGGTGCGCGTGGGTGCGGCGCTCACCGCGCTGATGCGTCACTACGACCCGATGGCGATGCGCGGCGACTACGGTCACGTCCCTGGCAGCCGTGGACGATTCGAAGTATCGGAGGTGGAGCACCGCGCCTTCCGTATCTGGCAGACCGTCAGCCTCGACGATTCAACGGCTCGTCGCTAAATCAGCCGTTGTCGCCAAACGACTTTCGGAGCTGCAGCGCGCGCCCGCCGACGAGATCAAGACCCGAGCAGCCGTCAGGCCCGGGGAGAACCTGCGCCGCCGTTCCAGTTGCTGGCGTGCGGGCCCTGGGTGAATCACGACGAACTGACCGAACCGGTGTCCATGCCGGGTGCGGCATCGAGATCGACTGCGGAGTCGCGACACCCTGCGGCAGCCGTAGGATACCGGGCTCGCCGCACCGTCGGACGCGAAAGGAATACGATGGCTCGTCCCACACCAGTTCCAGTTGCCCGCGACGGCCTTGATGGATTTCCCGTCGCCCGCGAAACGGAGCTGGCGCCGAACTCATCCCTGCCGGGCAAACACGCCGGCATCGGCTCGGCCTTCGTCGGGCCGCCGTCACCTTCCTGCTGCATTCGCTGTGGATGCTGGTGATCGCGGCGTTGACCCTGAGCTGAAGCTCGCTGAGCCTCACCGGCCTCAACACCGTCGGCTGCCTGACGTGTGGGGTTCCACGCACGGCGCTGCTGGTCGATCGGGGACCGGTGCTGTCGACGTCGCTGCACAGCGCCCGCTTCCGGAAGGTCAAGGCCCCGACCGCCACCATCGAGGACGCCAGGCCACGTTCGTCGCCCTCACCGACGCCGCCATCATCGCGCGTCGACGGAGGTGGTGAGGGGAGGAAACCGTCCTCCCTCGAAGCCAGCTGAGCGGGTCGTGACGAAGGAGCGACTCAAGTCGCAACCACCACCGATAACCAGCTGATGGAAATGCCTTATCAGCTGCCGGTGGTGTTGTTGCTCAACTCAGATACCAGTCATCGGCGCCCCGTGGCACGTGGGGAGCCGTCCTCCGCATGCTGATCTGCGCCCTGGCGTCCTGTGTGCCTGGCCCAGGCTTTCGCCCGTGGAGTTTGCGGTACAGTGGATCCAGCAGGTGAGCGCACCATCAATGGTGGCCGTTGGGCCAGTAGACATGCAGGCGGCCCAGGTCCCAGTCGAACAGCATCTCCAAGAGTTTCTCCATGGCATCCGTTCAAGATGAAGCAGCCGCGGTCCCGGGCATCGCACAGAGCATCTGGTGAAGGTTCTGTGATCGTGGTTATATGAATCTCCCACCATCGGCGAGCACCACGGCACGGGTACAGAGTGAAAAGCGAAATGAATGATGGGAGCGGAAATGATTGAAAATCAGACGAGTGAGTTCATCGTGGCCGCACCTCGGAGTGCTCAACACACAGTCGTGACGTGAAAATTGGATCGCGCGGGCCATCTCCTACCCAGGCGTGATTCCATTCGCACCCCGGCACGTGCCCGTCAGGACATGGATCAGGAGGCAGCCAAGCCCACAGGTTACGACGATCCTCGAAGCCCTAGCGGGAGAACGCTCTCCTGCACGATCCTCGAAACGCATCGGTTCCATTCGGAGAAAATTCCGAAGTTTTGGAATCCGTTGTCCCGCGGTTCCGGTCGGTCGGCAGTACTGGAGGAGATAGAAGAATCGCCTGCTCACTGGAGGTTTTGGAGCCGCGGGAGGAGGAGGTCGCAGCCATTTTCGGATATTGTTTTCTTTCCCGGCTGCTCGTGCCAGCGACCTCAGACTCACCCCCAGAGTCACGACACGCCGGAGAAATCACGTCGGTCCTTCTCGGCCCTCCTCTCAAACGCGTGGCAGCCCTCCGTACGCCGTGTGCAGAGCCTCTGGAAGCGCATGGACCATCACTTGTCAGCCTCTCGGCATGGGAATCACCCAGCCCGGAAGCCACTGAACAGGGCGGCGCGTCCACGTGAAGTCGGGGCCGCGCATCATGCGTGACCATCGCCGGAAAGCTTCCCGGTCATCCGGGTCGCGATTGTGCCGATTGTGTCGAGGTATCGTCTCCCCGCCTCGCGTGGCCGGTGAGGTGAGCAGCGCATGCCGCCGCCGTCTGCCGTGCGGGGTGGTTTCTGAGAGGTCCGGACGAACTCTGCGGACACAGTTTTCATTCCGGGGACGTTGGCTGCAATCGGTGAAATCCTGGATTGCGTCGTCGGCGTCATCGGTCCTCGGCGACGTCATAGGCTGAGATCCACCGAGGACACGGCTCGCTAGGTCCAGCAGGGCCAAAAGAGACTCACGTCATTCCTCAGGGGCAGGCCGGCTTCTTGAATAATGAAACGACTCTGCCCGCTTTGCCTACCATGTTTCTGGTGTTTCTTCAGGTGTGACGTCCCTTCCGCTCCGCACGAGGCGGTCCGCCAGCCACGCCGACCAGGGCCCCGGCCTCATCGCGAGCTGCTGCCTCCGGACAGGTCGCTCGAGCCCCTGTTCGGCGATACTCACGACGTCTTCCAAGGCGGATATCTCGACATCGACGACGTACCTTTCCGCCGCCGCCGCCGGACGAGGGCCACGTCGTGCCTCCGGTGGGCGCGGGCCGTATGGGCAGGCAGCTGGGCCCGGTCGTCCCAGCTCGGGCACTGGAGCGCAGGCCTGCAGGGTTTCGGAGGTGTTCGTTCAGGCTCGCGAGACGAGCCCAGTCCGGCAGTTCCTCCTCACCGCCTCGGCGGGATCGCGACCTGCCATCCGCTGGCAGGTCCTCCGCAGTGGCCCTTCAGACCCCGCCCAGCAGCCGTGGATCGTCCTGCGCATCGGCGAGCTCCACCGCGTGGTGTGCGGGTCATTGACGCCGCCCGCGCTCCTTGCCAGCGTGCCTAGCCAGCCAGAGGCTGGGCTGAGACCGGTCGGGAAGTTCTCTGTCTCTGTCGGTAGAAAGCGACGCAGCGCTCGTCGGCCTCTGGTTTCCTGGCGGGATGCGGGCGAGAGTGTTCAATGCCCTGACCAGATCGGCTTTCAAACGGCAGCCGGATTCTTTTCGGCGAGCCCACGATAAAATCTCGACGGGCCTCCTGAACAGCCTCCAACGCGCACGATCACCCACCCTCAGACAACATGGACAGAGAGAGATTGTTCAACGGCACATTGCAGGACTGGATTGAATCGCACCAGGATTCTCTGCAGCGAGCCCATTGACCGTCCCTGACGGCCTCCCAGACCAGCCTCAACGCGCACGATCACTCACTCAGACAACCGGTTTGGAAAGATTGTTCAACGACCCCACCAGGGACTGGATTGACGCACCAGGATACTGCGCGAGCCCACGACGCTATCGACGGCCTCCCAGAAACGGCCTCCAACGCGCCCCACGATCACCCACCTCAGACAACCGGTTGGAAAGATTGTTCAACGACGATTTCAGGACTGGATTGAACGCACCATTGAGATCTCTTCGGCGAGCCCACGATAAACTCGACGGCCTCCGAATACCCTCCAACGCGCCCTCACGATCCACCTCCACCTTAGACAAGCAAACCAGAGTGTTGTTCAACGACATTGTTGTGCTCCGGATTAAACGCACCAGGATTCTCGGCGAGCCCACGATAAATCTCGACGGCCTCTGAGAAGCCCTCCAACGCGCCCTCACGATCACCCACTCTTTAGACAAGCAACCAGAGAGATTGTTCAACGACATTGCCAGGTATCTGGATTGAACGCACCATCGATTCTTTTCGGCGAGCCCACGATAGATCTCGACGGCCTTCCGGAGGCTCCAACGCGCCTCCCTCAGGTACCCACCCACCCAGACAAGCAATTGAGAGGTTGTTCAACGACGTTGCCAGGCCTCGATTGACCCACCCGAGATTCTTTTTCGGCGAGCCCGATGATAAATCGTCGACGGCCTTCCGTGAGTAAAGCCTCCAACGCGCTGACTTCCACCGCACCTCGTGACAACCGGTTGGAAAAGATCGTTCCAACGACCCCGCCGAGGTCCGGATTGAACGCACCAAGGATTCGCAGCGAGCTCACTGCCAGAATCTCGACGGCCTCCCGAACAGCCTCCAACGCGCCCGCACGATCACCCACCCCAGGACAACTCGGTTTGGAGAGACGGTTCAACGACATTGCCAGGTCCGGATTGAGACGCACCAGGATTCCCGCAGCGAGGCCCACGATGCGTCGCATTTCGGCCTCCGGGCGGCCTCAAATCGCGCTACTGATCACCCACCTCACACAACCGGTTTGGAGAGATTGTTCCAACGACTGCCAGGACTGGATTGAACGCACCAGGACTCTCTTCCGGCGAGCCCACGATAAACTCTCGACGGCCTCCCTGAACAGCCTCCAACGCGCACGATCACCCACCCTCAGACCAAGCAACCAGAGAGATTGATCAACGACCCTGCCAGGACTGGATTGAATCAACCAGGATTCCCCACCAGCAAGCCCATCGCCGAATCTCGACGTCCTCGAAAGCCTCCAACGCGCACGATCACCCACCCTCAGACAAACACCCAGAGATTGTTCCAACGACCCCGCCGGGACTGGATTAAACGCACCAAAGATTCTCTTCGGCGAGCCTCCACGATAAATCTCGACGGCCTCCTCGGAGAAGCCTCCAACGCGCACGATCACCCACCTCAGACAAAGCAATTGGAGAGATTGTTCAACGATACGTTGCCAGGTCCGATTCAACACGCACCATGGTTCTCTTCGGCGAGCGCACGATAAACCCTCGACGGCCTCCCGAACAGCCTCCAGCGACGCCTCACGACCCACCCTCAGACAAGCAGTTGGAGAGATTGTTCCCAACGACATTGCTCAGCACTGGATTAAACGTACCATGATTCTCTTCGGCGAGCCCACGATAAATCTCGACGGCCTCCCGAGACGGCCTCCAACGCGCACGATCACCCACCCTCAGACAAGCACTGGAGAGATTGTTCAACGACATTGCCAGAAGCCCGGATTAAACGCACCATGATTCTCTTCGGTCGAGCCCACGATAAATCTCAACGGCCTCTCAAACGGCCTCCAATGCGCCCTCACGGGATCACCCACCTCAGAATCAGCCGGTTGGAGAGATCGTTCCAACGACGTTGCGGGCCTGGATTGAACGCGACAGGAGTTCTCATCAGCGCGCACGACAAATGCGACGGCCTCCTCAAACAGCCTCCAATGCGCTCCCACGACGCACCACCGCAGGCAACCGGGTTGGAGAGATTGTTCGCCTGTGAGGCCGCTCGCTCGGCGCCGCGTCCTCTCTTGGTCGCGGGTCATTGCTGTCACGGCGAGGCGCGCAGGCACTGCTGTGTCCAGGGGAATCGAGTTGGCTATTTTCGGCTGCCGGAATATTCATTCCGTCTTTTAGGCGCGCCTTCCAGTGCCGTGGCGGCCGCCTGTCGCAGAGTGCTGCTTCCAGGCCGCTTGTCCACAGGTGATGTTCGGCAGCGCAGGACGGAATGCGCCAGCCGCACCGCGGAACGTCCTGGGAGGTGCATCTGCTACATGCTTTCCACACAGGTATTTGCCTCTGGTGCTCAGCGGGCTTCAGCTTTCCGGGTGATCGCGCGCGGGCACGTGGCCTCCTTCAGGCGTGGATCGCTCAAGTCGGGCGGTGGCACTTCCCTGTCCAGCAGTTCCTCGGGGACGTCGAGGGTTTCGCCATCGTCCACGAAGACTTCAACGATGAGTCTTTCTCGGCCACCGGGTCTGGGCGCAGTGACACGCCTCGCCCGTCACGCGAGCATCTTCGACAGAAGTTCCGCGTAGCCATGTCTCAGCCACTCACTCGCGTAGGCGCGACAGCATATCGGCTGTTTCTGGAGACCGTGCGTGGCCTCATCGTGGGCTCCAGCGCCGCGGCTACTCGGTTCTCAGCGTGGCCTCGATTGGCACTCGTGGCACAGTGCCTGCCGCTTCGCCTCGTCCTGCCGGTATTTGATCTCGCGCCGCAGGAATCTCCCTCGTACAGCCCCTCACCGAACTCGGCAGGCTGGCGGCGTCAGCCTCGGATGCGATCAGCCAGCCGTGAAACCACGAAAGTCGTAAGGGTTGTCCACCGCAGAGTTTTGCGGGATTTCCACATCGGTCGGTTCGGGTGTTTCCAAGCATTGTCGATCTCTTCGCCGCTCTCTCGTGCCATCTTGGTGCTGCTGGTCTCTGCCTGGCGGGAAGCTCCAACTCCCGAACAGCTCCTGCGCCATGCGCCCCAAGCACGTCGTCGTCTTTGAGTGGTCATCGAGCCATGCGCCTGCCGCGGGCATGTGCGGTCGGACCTCACCCAGTGAGGTGCAGCCCGTTCACGATAGACGGCGGAGAAAGTCGGGCGAATTCCTCTTTATGGGATTCCCTCGAGCGTCCAGCACCAGCAGCAGGTGTGATTCTGGTGAGCCAGGCCAGTTCCGCCTGCGCTCAGCTCGGTGCTCGGGCATGAATCACTGCCACCCAAGCTGTTTTCTCCAGCCTCGAGCACACCGATCGGCTGCGGGCCGGGCCCTTCTTGCCCGATGCCGACACCGAGATGCGACGGCCACAGCACGTATCCCGCCGTCGCATTTTCGGGCTGGGCGTTGGCGCAGTCGGTGAGTTCTGTGAGTTTGTCGCGACCGGTGAAGCGCGGCACGGATTCCCCGTGCGGGCCTTGGATCAGCTGCAATCGGGCTCGCGTGCACCGGCGGCGGGTCTCCAGATGCACGCTCGGCCTGAGACCCGCCCGCGGGTGGCGCGTGAACCGAGTGAGACCACCATGTGCCGCGCAGCGCTCTGACACCACGCAGCACGTCGTCAGCCTGCTGGGTGCCGGTCAGGGAGTCCGCGCCCCTTACTCACCGCCGACTCCTCAGTCTCCGAATCAGTTCCGTCCGGCTTGCGGAGACTCCGTTGCATGTCGATGGCCAACAAATCACGAAGCCAGTTGCGTCCGGTGAACCATCGCCTTCAGGCATGTCGCCTGAGTCATGGAAGTGGTTCATGCACCACCTCGTGGTCCGCGACCGGTTCGCTGGGTCAGTCCGCTCGCCAACCACGTCCCGTGATTACGGGGATGAGGACGATGCTGTGACGGTCCTCGATCTCGATCGGATCACCGTCAGGACTCATGGGATGCAACCTGGCATCCAGGGCGGCGCTGCTGAAAGCCGCGCACAAATCGAGGAGCAGGTGCCCTGCCCTGAGGCGCGCGCACCACCTCCTCCTGAGGGCGGACGAGACAGAGCCCAGCGGGCCGGCACGATCCCGGCGGGCTCCAGCACATGCTCTGATGCCCATAGCTTCGCCATGAGCTCGAAAGATTGCCTTCGCCTTCTTCTCGGCCGGGCGGCTGTCCGCGGAGTCTAACGTCTCGGACGGGACCATGTAGCACAGCACCAGTGAGCAAACTCAGCGAGCTGGGCGGGGTACCGCGACACTCGTCCCAACGGGTACGCCGGACTGCATCGATGCAGCCCGAGACATCGACAGCTCCGCGATCGGTTCGGATGCTCACTTTGTCCAGGTTGGGGACTCTTTCCCGAAGGTGACGTCAGGAGGAAGCAGGCCGGCCTTCATGTCGTACAGGCGGCGCCGCAGCCGTCGCCGCTCCTGCCGACGTCCGCCACATTCACCACATCCCCATCTCCTCGCCAGGGTCACCCTGGATCTCGGGGTTTCCCGGATCGGGGCGCATCCAGCCGGTGCGACCTCGTCGGCTGCTCCCGCCGACCACGTCGTCGTGGTCGACGCTATTTGCACACAGGCTCGTCTCCCTTCACGCCGCGCGCGCGGCGAGTGGCAGGCCGGGACGCCCGAAAATCCTCGACCTGGAGCCTCAAGGGGCCCTGGCTACCGACGAGCCTGGCCGCCGTGTTTCTCGGGGCTTGCGTCTCGTGTCCTTCCTGGGACGCCGTCCGGTGTTCTCGACCCAAGTCCGCAGCCAGACCGGGAAGGCGCGATCTTCGGCACTGTGCCGTCGCCACCCTGCCAGTGCCGCGGTTCCCAGCCCGGCAGGTGGGACCAGTTCCGGAGTCTCCCTTGGAGCACACGAGCCGGCCGGCGACGACCTCCGCCCGTGACGCAGCGTCCTGCCCTCACTCATAGAAGTGCGTCCGGGCACGCAGCGCCGGACTCTCGACGAGTTCCCTGGTCGCGTGGTCATCTTCCGGAACCGCTCGTGGGAGGTTTTTGCCTGCGACGGAACCCTGCGCTGGGCAAGGACGTGGTCGTGCCGTGGTAGACATCGGCGCCGGTGTCTCGGACCGTCCGTGCTTCGGCGCCGGATCGTAGGTGGAGTCCCAGCCGCGCAGCAGCACGCCGAGTGAAAGACCCGCGTCGGCAGGGCTACGCCCGACGAACGCCGATCACCAGCATGTCCAGCGCCTCGTCGTCCGCGGAACGGTGGTGTCCCCAGAGTGATGACGTGATCGGTTACCTTGTGGCCGTCGAGCATGCTCCACCACCAGGCGCGCGCACCAACCCGCCCATATCGAATGGGCGTAGATGACGACATGCGTTTCGGTGCTCCAAACCGCCGAGGCGATCTCTTCCTGAAGCGCCTCGGCGGCACCGCCACCATATCGACGCTCGGAAATCGTAGGAAAATTCACTATTGAGGCTATCTGGACACGAGGCGTGGTTCTGTGGGATGCGCGGTCGCGACGTCCTCCTGGAAAACGCGGGAAAGCCTGCAGTGATTTTGCTGTGGCCGACGATGTTTCAGAACAGGCGATGTGGAAAATCCGTAAACAAGCCGGTCGCGGCACGGAGCGGACGGTCCAACGCTAAATCCTCGCGCGGCATCGCCTGCACCGACCGCACGTCCGGTTTCCACACCTTTCTTTCCCGCTGCTCGTCGGCGAGAACACCGCCGCCGATACCCGGAAACGACGACAAAGAGACAATCGAGTCGATCATTGAATTAGCCTCGCCCACAGGGCTACGAAGCGAGAACGCGGGGAGGAACGAGGGATTCAGCAGAAATCCGCGGCGCTGCTCGACGAATGGTTCGAGCCCGCCTCGCGTCGTTGTCCACACCCACTCGCGCGGAAGGAGTCTGTCCGCAGACGCGTTGACTCCACCTGGAGGGTCTCGACGCATCGCCGGAAGATGTCCAGGTCATCCGGGGCCACGCTCGCCGATCCCGGAAAGGTGGCGCTCTGCGTCCTCGTGCGTCGGTGGGGCAGGCGTGGAGCGCCGCGGCGAGACTCGCTGCAAGTGTCACGCGGGTGTGATCGGCGAGGTCGGGCGTGAGATGCAGGAGCGCAGAGAGTTGCGAGACGTTGGCCTCACCGATGAATTCTCGAACCATCTCGCGGGCGCTTCGCTCTCCGAGACGGCATGGGCCTGCTCGGCCGAGGACACGCGACGTTGCAGCAGTGCGCACTCGGATGCGTCGTGAACTCGGTGCTCGATGTCTACGACCCTTGTCGGGGGAGGACGTCCGGGAATCTCCGATCGGCTTCCGCGTCGGACTTTTGGCCGTCGGTGACGCACGCCGGCATGTCGTCCCACCACTGCGCGCAGTGCTCCTCGACGACCCCGCGCCGCAGGTCGACGCAGCCTCCCGAGCGGCAGCCAGGCCCGAAATTTCCCAGCTCACGTCAGCTGGGCGGCCAGAGCGCGCAACGGCATGGCCAGAAGCGGTGCAGCAGCCCTGCGGAATTCTCGCGGAAAGCTCGATACACCTCGATGGCTTCCTGGGTGAATTCCTACCGGCTCTCCCGCAGCGCTCCCATCGGCCTCCGAGAGTGCTGCCTCCACCAGCCAAGGAGCTGACAGACCGCCAGCCACGGAACCAGGAGTGCCGATGAAAGCAGTGTGGATTTCTCCGGCGGGCCGTCCCGTCTCCAGCGAGCCGATGATGAAGTCCCGTGATCTCTCGGTCACTTCCAGAGCGCCCGCCTGGTCCCCCGCACTCCCCACAGGCGGGCGTCTTGAAGGAGATTCTTCAGGGGTGGGATCAGGGCCTCGTTCACGGTGAATCCTGCGGCTTCCCGGGCTGTTTCCAGGGTTTCGCCCACGTCCCCCGCTTCCGGACAGGTGCATGGACAGACCGAGCAGATCCGCCAGTCCTCGGGATGTCTAGGACACGAAGCGGGAGTGCGACGACTGCACACCACCGCGGGGCCGATCCTCGGCCGGGTGCAGTATGCGAGCATCGTGATGAAGCGGGCAAGATCCCGCCCGCCTTTCTAAAGCGCCTCACTCCAGTGCCGTGCCGAACGGGCCACCCCGACGCTGCGCCACATCGCAAGGCGTGCCACACGCAGGTGCGGCCGGTGATGCAGAACGGAACGTGCGGTGCACCGCAGCCCGCATCCCCTGGGACGCGCACCGCGTGATCGCGTCGTCACACCCGCCTCGTCCTGGGCATCACGAGCATCGGCTCGCCCGGTTCCCAGCGCGCGCGCCGGTGTGCGCTGATTCGGGGCGCCGGGCGGCTCCGGCAGTGCCGTCCAGCAGTTTCCTCGGGGTCCTCGCAGCCTTCACCGCTCCACGAAGGTTGCGATCGATCGTGCTCCGCGACCAGCCCTCGCGCGCAAACGCGTTCTCCTCGTGGGCCGCGACAGCATCTCGAACAGCGGGCCGGGCGCACCGACGTCGCTTGTGCGCTGTCGGCCTCCGGCGGGCGGGACAGCACGTCGCGGGCCTCCTCCGCGCGGCGTGACGGGATGAAAGCAGGTTTCAGCTGTCGCCGCCGCCGTTCCTCCACCACGTCGCATCGGGGAAAGTTCTTCCGGTCCGCGCCTTGATGGCCTCGCCCGCGCGAAGGATCTCACGTCGCAGGGATCTTGTCGCCCGGTTCATCGCGGATCGGCGAAGGGCAAGCATGGTTCCTGCGTGCGGGCGTCGATCGCTGCGGACGCCTCGGTGTCCAGGCGGGTTCTCGCGGCCCGGTTCGAGCACTGGGTACCGCGCCGCGGGTGGTTTACGTGACCGAGCGGTCGTGGTCGCCCCTCAGGTTGTCGTGGATCTCCGCCGCGCGCGCATACTCTCTCACCCCAGTCCGACGACGATCTGCGGCACAACATCCCTTGATGCTAGTGACGCATGTTCATTCACACGACATCGGCTGAGCCACCCCGTTCAGTAATGAGGCGCAGCGTCCGACCTCTCTGACGACACCGCCGACGCTGGCGCAGACGCGTCCCCATCGCCGCGAACCGGCGGGTGCTGGTCCTCGCGGGCCCTGGAGGATCGGCGGGCTGGTTGCCGTGCCACCCAGCACGGTTCTGGTGGCGGTTGTGGTGGAACGGTTTCCTCGCGCGCGACCTGCCGAGATCATTTCTCCAGCTCTTGCTCGCTCTCCGCATGCTGTGGGTCAGCGAGGTGCGCCTCGTCCTGCAAGGTGCATCTCTGGTTCGACAACACGCCTGCGCGGCGATGGCGGTGGGCGCGGAAATTTTGCGCATCAGTTCGTCGCCGTTCAATGCACAATCTCGCCCGACGCGCACATTGCATCGCTGGTGGCGCATTTCTATGCGGTTCCCCGTTCCAGCATCATCATTGTTGCTGCGCTGGCACGCGCTGACTGTTTGCTCTGACGCCCTAATCGACCTGATCGACCTGTGGCTCAGGCATCCGCGACCAGCGCGACGTCCCTTCATGGCGAACCTTGATGACCCGGCGGTTTCAGTCGCTTCCTGCCGGACGCGAGTTTTCGACGAGGATCATCTCCGGTTCCTCTCGGCGATAGCCACGGTACTCGTCGTCGTTTCATCGCCGTTGCATTTGCGCCTCCTGGCCCTGACGCTCACGTTTGCTTCTCGTTCGACACATCGAACCTGTGTCCGGACCACCGCCCACGCCTCGGATGGCCTCCCCACCGGGCCAACGCTGCATCGGAAGCAGAATCGCCTGCAGACGACGTCCCTCGGTTTGCCCGACATCGCAGCCGCGGGTCGCTGGCCCCTGATCCTCACCCCCGAGGGCTTTGACCGCCAACAATCCTGCTGACGGCTCCACCCTTCTGGTTATCACCGCACGCGCAATACGTCGTCCCTGGAAATGACGGCACGACATGTTCGGACCGACCCTCACCAACACCATATTCCGCCGACCAACCTACTGAATCGCTACGTCGCGCTTCGCATCGCCATCCCCGACAGCCTCGAACAGGACGACAAAGAAGCGGTGGCGCCCCAACCATCATCATCATCGACACCGCGACCGGTCGACATTGTCACCAGCAGGCGCCTCGCGAAGAGTATATCTGCCTCTTCAGCTCACCGATCATCGCTTTTCTTGGACGGCGCGACGGCCGCAACCTTTCTGATCGGTCAGGCTCGCTGGACTCCTAGGCGGGCAAGTCAACGAAAGGAAATAAATCTTTCATCGGTCCCGCAGGCCACAGTTCGTTTGGTCATCGATATGATGCAGAACCAAATCACGTCAGCACAAGATCTACGACCTGACCTCGCTTCCAGATACAGGGCCCAGCCAGAACGCCACAGCATCAAATTTTACTGAGGTCGTGACGAACCCTGATGACGCGCTGCAAGCATCGTATTGGGTGGATCCTGTGCGGTACGCGGAGAAGGTCGATGACCCCGACCAATGCGGCACACGTCGATGCAGGCCGTCCAGCTTCTGATTCCCCTGGCCGTGCCTGGAGGACACTCACCGTGGATCTCAGGAAAGACCTTCCAAACCCAATATCGTCGCCTCCCGCGCTCTGTTGACACACCGTGCCCCTACCCTGACACACACATCATCGTTAGGGCGCCGCCCAGAAGGTGAGGAAACGTCTTCGACCCCGCCACCCGGACCGTGACGCCGGCCTCCGAGCGCGGGTCCCGCCAGCGGTCGAGGCTGACGCGTCACCAGGCGCGAGTGGTGGGTCGGTGTCGCCAGGCGCCGCCATCCGGCCTGCAAGATGGTTCCCTGAAGGACTGACGCTCGATCCTTCCCGGACGCTTTGAGGCCCGACCCGAGTAGAGGATTGGCTGGACAACTGTCCAGCAAAAGCCAAACAGTGAGCAGGTCGCCACCATGCATGAATGTTCGGCGCAACTCGTCAGCCCTCAAACCCGAGGGAGAAGTATGCCAACCAGACGCGTGGCCCTGAACGGACCTATCCGCACCATCGCTATCCGTGGCCCATCTGGCAGCGCTCAAGCGTTGATGCCCTCGGTGAAATCTCTGACACCGCTTCACCCGCTTCATCGCGGCTGCCCTGCTCCTGGCCTTTCTCGCTGACGGTGGCCTGCCCCGGCCGCGACCCGTTTCACGCGTCTCGACGGAAACCAGCGACGTGCGGCCTCGTCTCCTGCTCCCAGCACGATCGACGGACGGATGGACGGTTGATCTCACGAAGTTGAGTGCGATAGTCTGACCTCACGGCCAGCGGCCGGTTCTTCTCTTTCCACAACAGTCCTGCCCCGCGACTCCGACGATTCCAAGCAAGGGAACGACAGATGGAACGACGACCACGGTGTCGCTGCCACTCCCGATACCGGTTCGCGCGCTGGGCCGGGACTCTCTGTCGGATCCTATGGCTAACACCCTGATGACGACAGCCAGCATCGTCATCGGTCGCTGCTCGACAGCAGCAGCAACAACTTCATGCTCCCAACGAGAAGTGGGTTATGCCACCGTGCCCGAATGGGCGCTATCCTGGCGATTCAGGCGCGGGCTTCGTGGTGTCCGAAGTCCACCGATCGGGTGACCAGCGCGTGAGCATCGTCGTGCTGGACACCGACTCGGAAAAAGCGGTCCGCACCGTCAAGGTCTCGGGAATCGTCTCGCCACGCCCTCACTCGACGATTCCCTGGTGGTCGAAACCGCGCAGAACTTCTTCCCTGCGGGCAGCGGGACACTCACTCTCTTTCCCTGGGCGATACCGGGCAGGAGCCCGACCTCGGAACCGACCGGTGGTTGGCCGGGCACCACACGACTCGCTCCTATTGGCTGAACAGGCTGACAGAACTCCGGTGGGGTCTCCCCACGCCCCTGCACCGTCACCCGGCTCAGCACCACCGGCGAGACCCTGAGCACAGTGACCGAGCGCCCGCGTGGTGCTATCCCGGAGGCTGGGTCGAACGTTTCAAGGATCCGAGGCACGCAGCCACCACCCTGGCCCAGGAGTCGTCCGCTTCCGTGCTGGCGACGAGGCTCGCTACATGGAAACCGGAACAATCATCGATGCCATCGGTTTCAGAGTCTCTGCAGAAACCCTTCCCACGGGCCCGGAATTCGCCTGTACTACTAAACGCCACGCCGACGAAGACCGGGGGACAGCATCGAAAACCGCACGACGTATTCCTGGTTTCCCGCTACCCCGGATAGCACGGCTCTGCGCACCGACGACATGCCCTGGATCACCGATCACGTCACCCCTCGATGAGTAAACGGATCCTGTCCCGGAAATCATTCACGGAAAAGAGCTAAAACTTCGCCCCGGGTTACGAAACTCAGCGATTTCACCATCCATGCAGCACGCCACATGGACGGCGAGTGCTGCACAATCCAGAAAAACAGAGGCGACTGACCCCTCTTGTTCGATAATGAAAGACATGTCCCAGACCTCTGACGACATCGTCGACGCCGACTCGGGCGACACCCCTATCGTCGCGAACCACCGGGTGCTGGTCCTGCGAGCGCTGAGGATCAGCGGGCTGATCGCCTTTCTCGGCGCGCTGCTGCTGGTCTGCCCGTGGTGGGATGGTTTCCCCGCCCGCGGAGCCACGTCAATCAGTTCTTGCTGTTCGGCACCACGCTCCGTTCCTCTGGCTCCTGGGATGCCGGAAAGGGGCCTCCAAAGTGTGGTTCGCCTGCCTCGTGGTCATCGACGCGGTCCCGCTGGCGGCTTTTCAGGTGTACCGGTGGTGGCTGTTCCATTCGCAGTCCTCCATCAGCGTGACCCTGTTCCTCGGCGTTGGCGCTGCTGGCCTTCGGCCTGGGGCGTGTTCATCGTCGCCGATCTGTTGCTGCGGGCGCTCGCGATCGGCTCGACATCTCTCGTCGCGACCCCGCCAATCCCGCACGTTTCCGCCCCCTCCGTGACACGAATGCCACGTCTCGGTGGCGCGGGCGTCTGCGTCGTCTCTCCCTCGTCGCGGGAGCCGTCGTGGTGCTGGTGGCCCGGTTTTCCTCGCTCCCGCGCTGACGGGTCCGGTCTCCACGACCGCCACGGCCCCGGCAGGCGACCTGCCCGCGCGTCCCACCACCATTGGCAGCGAGGTGACGTGGAGGCAGGATGTCCGTGGGCTGATCGACGTCACGGCGGGGGCGGCTGGGCCGATCCTGCTCACCAAGGACGGCGTGACCGCCCTCAGCCCCGGCGACGGAACGGTTCTGTGGAGCTATCGCCGGTCAGGGCCCGTATCTCATGATTCACTCCAGCGTTGGAGACAGCGCCGAGCGTCCTTTTTCCCACATGGTGACCAGCCCTACCGGCCGCCACGTGGCGCTACGGGTCATGGGTCCCAAGGAGCTAGACCAAACGGCGTACGCCGACCGTGATGCGTCCATCAATGCCGTGACCGTTGTCATCGACACCCTCACCGGACAGGTGACCGGCGAGCATCCCTCCAACGGCGTCTGGCGTCTCCAGCTCAGCGACGCCGCCGTGCTGGACGGCACAACCGCCTACTCCCTGAAAGATGGCCAAAAACTTTGGTCCTTCACAGAGAACTATGGGTACACGGGCTACTCGGGCCCAGCAGGGCACGAATGCTTCATCGAGAAAGTTGATTCCAAGCAGAGCGGCGGCCTTCACTGGCGCACGGATAGCGCTGACTCGGACAGCACCGTGCGGATCAGCTCCCAAGAGAGTCGACGTCGCATTGTCCGCGCTTCAAGTGAAATCCCCGTGCTGGTGAACGGCTGGACGATCCAGCAAGAACCCGGATGATGCGCTACGCACGGACGGGGAAACTGGGAAGCCCAAGCGGTTTCGCCTCGATTCCTCCTCGGATCTGGGCGACGAGGAAACCGGTCGATCTGGTGGATCACCAGCGTCGACCACGACGCCTCGCACAGGTCGGGAGTCCTCCGCACACTCGAGTCCGTCTTCGACCCTGCCACCCGCACGGTCACGCCCGTGTCCCAGTACCAGGCTCGGCGGGCGCGCGACCGGAGATCGATGCAACCGTCCGGAGGGAAAGCACAGGGCTTTCGTCATACGTCCCGGCGACGGCTCCGACGGGGATCAGCGGTTCCCATCGAGCCGGGTTCGTCTCTCTTTTCCGCTGGAAGGCGAGCACTGATTACTTCAATTCAGGTGAGGACACGATCTTTCTCAACGCCCGGATCACCTCGTGGCTCCTCGATCCCGATCGTGAAATCCGGACAGGCAGCATGGCTATACCCACACCTACCGCCTGTACGGCGTGGCAGGGGTTCTGCGCATGAGCACGAACAGACGGCTGACGCATGTGATGGCTGGCTTGCTTCTTCTCGCCCTGATGCTTTCAGGATGTTCTCACCTCGGAACCAGGAGCAGCGACACGGTTCGCGACAGGTTCGCTCCGTCACTTTCCAGAAATCTGACTCACTCCCATCACGATCCTTTCCCAGAACCGATCCGAACCGAGGACGGTTGGCACATGGAATCCGGCACGAGCCCGTCCGGAAGTATGATGCTTTTTCCACGGCACGCGGTCCCGTCCTGATCACGGACGCCGAGGACAACGCAGATTATTTCCTTGGATGCCAGCACGGGATCTGTAACTGGGCTCACCATGAGTACCGGCATCGGCTCAGAGGAGCATCGCCGCAACACCACAGACCGGGGCTGCCCACTCAGGTTGTCGTCAGCCCCAACGGGAGGTATCTCGGCAATCCGACTCATCTCGTATCTGACTCGAGGATTCCGAGAACATTGGCGATCAGCGCGTGGCATCACCGTCCTGGATACCGAGACCGGGAGACAGTTCGCAGCGTCGAGGTGCCCGGTTTGGTTCTGCAGACCCTCACCAATGACCCGCTGGCGGTCGAGACCGCCCAGAACTACTACCCCGCCGGCACCGGGGTCATCACTGTTTTCTCGTTGAGCGACGCGCAGGCCGAACCCACTCAGCTTCCGCCCGATCAGTGGCTAATCGGAGCCAGTCCGAATCCCTCGCTCATGTCGCGGGAGCTTCCGTCTCGCGACAGTTACGACGCCTCGTGCCCTATGCCATCACGAGGTCAACACCACGGGCGAGGGCTGGGAACCGTGATCGGCGATCCGTGCGCCTTCATCCCGGAGGATGGGTCGATCGTTTCAAGGATCCGGAGGCGGCTGCGGAGATCGTGAACTCGCAGACGACATTCGAGCGCACATAAAGGCCTGGAAGCGCTGCAGCACGAGTTGTTCCACGTCGACACCGAAACGACATTGGATGCGGAAAATCTGCTGGTGGCCGACGTGATTCTCCCCTCGGGTCGGGAATTCTCCTCTACACGCAACGCCGAGGGAGGAAACCCACCAGCCTTCTATCCCACCCCCGGCGTCCTGGCGTGCGACAGACGCGGTCGCGCTTCACTGCGCCAGGAAGAAGATGACCCAGATCCTGCATCACGCCTCTCAGAACTCGAGTGATGGTTTCCTTCCGTCACTCTCAACCTCACCCCGGGCTGGAGGCCCCACCAGACTCGCTGCCGAAGGAGCGATGATCCATGTCCGATAGCTCGATTCCAGAAGACGACACGGTAACCGACGACGTCAGCGCCTCCATCACGGACGACGGCGAGACCCCCGAACCGGTGAAAAGACCAACGACGATACGCCTTTTTGTCTCGGCACGTCTCAACGCTCAGGGCGCTCCGACTCGGTGGCGCATCTACCTTCTCACGGCAATTGTTCTGGCGATCGTCTGGTGGGTGCAGCTGACGCTCCTGTGGAGGGGCGTGCCCCCCTACTTCCGGTTCACACTGGCCATTGTGCTCCTTTGGTTTGTCGGTGCCCGACTGCGCCCTTAGAAGCGCACACTCGCTGCCATCACCGCCGTCTGCACGATAGTCTGCCGTTGGCGTCATAGCACTAATGGTGGCTGATTCACGAACAATCCTCCGCCTGGATCGTTCTGCCCTCCGTCCAGGCCTTGGCGACTCTGGGTTTGGGTGTATTTACTGTTTTTCGATGGCGCTGCGTGGCATCCGACCACCAGAACATCCCGCCTGGTGACCCCTCCGATCCGGCCCGCTACCGCCCCGATGAAACACACCACCACGTCGTCGAGACGCTGGACCGGCCTGCTTCGCGGAGCCGCTCTCGCGTTGGCGGTCACTTGCACAACCGCGATCACTCTCATCCAGGCTTCCACAGCTCCGATCAACCACACCCCACCCCGAGGGACCCCTGCCGAGCGCTCCACCGGGATCGGCACTCCCTCGCCTGACACGGACGTGCCGGGACTGCTAGCCACCACATCCGAGCCGCCGGGACCTGGTACATCACTCCCCCGAGGGCCTGACCGGCTCAACCCCACCGACGGCACCACCCTATGGACATACCAGCGCACAAACGCCACATACGCAAAGATGCGGGGCATAGAGGCAGGCAGGGCTCTGTTTCGGTAGTTTGTCGGGTTCCTACCTGGTGAGCAGCCCCAACGGCAGATACGTCGCCCTACGCATCGTGCCCCTGCACGAACTCGCACAGTTCAACACCAACAATGCCGTGACGCGGTCGTTGTCGATACCCTCACCGGTCACGTGACCAACGAGCACCTGTCGAGCGGCAGGTGGCATCTGCAGCTCACCGATTCCGCCATTCTCGACGGCGCGCACCGCCTACAACCTCGATGACGGAGAAGTCCGCTGGAACCTGAAAACCCCTCACTGACGACGGAACCAGGACCGCATTCCCCAGTGACTATTCCGGCCCCTGCGGGATCACCCAGTTTCATCCTGTCCGGAAAATTCAACGAGGACAGACCAGAGCCGCAGAAGCAAGTCGTTGACTCTGATGTCTGACGCCGATCCGGCTGACATCAGACGGTGGAAAACATCGTAATTGACATCCTTACCGCTATCCGGTGATCGTGGGGCGCACTGCCAGTACACAGCTCTCGTCGTAGAAAGGGAAAGGAAGACTCGAGAGCCGTCCAAGCGCAGGGACCCGAGTCGTGACGCTCGACTCCCTCGCAGGACTGGAAGAAATGAAACCCATCGACATGGGAAAGACCATTGGGCTCAATGGCGCAGCCTCCCACGCCTCCGGCACCTCGCCACTATCCGATCCCCGAGGATGGAAAGATAAAATTCGATATTCCGGCAAGAGTGTCGAACGCGCCTCGAATGGGGCAAACCGACTGTGGGTACCGTGTTCGATCCAACTTTACTCACCAGCTAGCCCATAATAAGTGTCTCGGCCTGGCTGCCGCCACGGTGGGCATCGCCCCCGCGGCTAGGTGTGTGTTCTCAGCGAAATCGTGCTGAAACCCGGCACGAGGTCAGCGAGCATCAATCCCTCTGGATTTGCGAACCATGCTTCGATTCCCAGAATATGTGTCTAGCAGCTTTCACCCTTCACAGCTATCGAAACGGGATGCAAAAGAGGTTGTAAACAGTCATCAATACCCCTGTTCAACCCTTGTCACCTTGAAAATTGATGACGAAAGACTGTTCGATTCACCGGACCGTGCTCTCTCAGTATTCTCCACTCACGGGCACCGGATCGAGCATGCTCCCCTTCCTATCGCCTGCATGGGTTGACGGGGAGATGCTTCATGAAGCATAAACGCTCATCTGCGCCTTGAGCGGGCTGGTGTGGGTTGCCCTGCTGGCCTAATACACCCCACAGCAACAAGCGATATTCACTCCGTGACCATCACAGACGCCGAGCTTCTCAAAATCTCAGCTCTCCATTCCAGATCGACACCATGCTGGAGAGTCACATTTCACTGAAACGACAAGCACAGCACGTGCCCTCGCACAGAACAAGCGGAACCACCACCTACTTCAAAACTCCCCGTAACTACAAAACCAAAAGACACCTCCTCTACGCCCTCGGTTTCCCGGAAGCACTCTGGTTTCTTTAAATCCACATGATGGTTCCGTGCACTGGGCCGCACCATCACACCGAAATACTACACACTACCTCGACACGTCCAACACAGGATCGTTCCTTAGATTTCAGGAATGCTCAAGCACAGCATTTCGTCTCCAATAGGCGATATCTGGCCTCTATCTCCCGCCCTGGATGGCCTCCAGGGAAACAGCAACATTAGTGATCAGCGCATGAACGTCGCGGTCCTCGACACCGAAAACCGGCAAACAAGGTCCGCACCGTCGAAGTATCCGGACTCGTCCTAGGACGTACATCGTCAACGACTCCCCTCGTGGTCGAGACTGCCCAAAACCACTACTACCCCCGCTGGCACCGAGTCCTCATCTTCTCCTCGACCCCGCCGAACCAACCACCCACCCGCACCGACAACTGGCTCATCGGCTCACCAGGACTCCTCCTCATGTCCCCCACAGAACTCACTGAGTGAGGCTTCCCGATCTGAACTCTTACCTGATTTCCCACCATCATCAGGACGACCGTAACCGGCAGGGAACTGGAAACCATCACAGGCGTCACGGCCATTCACCCCCAATGGCTGGATCGGAACGCGCCAAAGACCCGGGCGGCAGTGGCGGCCGCCACCGCTCAAACATCACTCCACTGGAGCTCCTGCCTCGGGACCTGATCAATATCAACAGCGGCGCGAGCGTAGACGTCACCGGACAATATGTCACCAGCGTGAACCTGACAACCGAGCCCCGGCCTCCTCCTGCGAACAGTCACCACGACCGGGAGAGAGAACAAGAAGACCACCTCACACTAACCATTCCTTGGCTTCCCGCCACCCCGACGCCACGGAACCACGCACCGACGACATGCAACGCATCAGGATAGACGGCGCTACTAATGAGTCTTCAGCAAACCTATCCGCATGAGGGGCAGGACATCATGTCCGAAGAACCCTGACACCCATCCCACCGCGAACGACAGAACACCGACGATGCTCGAAAAGCGGTCACGGAGGACACAAAAGACTCAGGCCGGCGAAAAACCAGCGATACACTTTCCTGTCGCGATATTATCCACGGCCTCAGGCTCTCCGGTCAGCGGAATCCTCACCATCTTCACCAATTTGCATGTACACCCTCTCCGAAGGCAGCATTGGCGACGATTTCTGACATACTCAAGAGCATTTCTCTTACGTACTGCTTCAGTAATTCTTCTGAGTTACTCATCTGGTTCTGGGTACCTGTATGGCACCTTCCGGCGCTTGATTGCGCTAGTATTCATGCTGCATTCAGCCACGAACACGGTTTTCCTGATACACCGGTGGTGGAAGTCTACGCTCAGCCCTGTCCCATGCCCGATTCTCTGCCGCTCTGGTGGCGAGGCTCAAACCAGCCCTGGTTCATGCCCGATTTTTCTAGCGCGGCGGTGGAGTCTCTACGATCTGCCTACGTCTTCTCTACTTTCCTGTTGCTTTGGGCAGCGTCTCGGGCTGGGTTTCTGATCGCCACCGATCTACTGCTCCGAGGGCATGAGACCGTCTGAGATGCATCCTGGCAGCCCAGACGACCACGTTTGCTTCTTACCGCGCCAGCGCGGACTCGGTCATGCTAGGGCAGGATTCTGGTTCATTCTGCATTCTGACACCCACCGCGGTGCTGGCCAATGGCGGTTAATGCGGCTAACGGTGACGAGCCCAGTCACACAGATGCCTGACCCGCGGAACACAGGAGCTTCATCCGACTTGAAAAGACTCCACAAGTCAATCAAATTACTATGAAAAGCTCAAAATGCATACGCAAACTTGATCCCGATATCCGACACCGATCCGACTGGAAGCCGCCGCCACACCGACAGCACCGATGACATGCAGCCGTCGAGATAGATATAAAAATGGCGATAAGGTCCTCAGCAAACCCTATCCACATGGGAGAGAGAACAAGTAGACATCATGTCGAAGGAACCGAGGCACCCGCCACACAATGCACAGACCTCTACCGACGTCGAAAACCCCCGGCCACTGAGGACACAAAGACTTCCAGAATCGTGAAAAATCAGCGACGATACACTTTCCCGTCCGACACATATCGATGCTCAGGGCTCTCGATTCAGCGGATCCTCACCATCTTTTCTCCAATTGCAGTGTTCGCATTTCTGGGCTTTAGCGACAACACTAGCCCACCCAAGGTTTTCGCTGCTCGGATTGTTCCTAGGAATTCTTCCGATTTTTATCACCTGGGCTGGGCAGCCAGAAAAACACCTCGAGACGCATGTTGCCCTGCTCGACGCGCCTAAAGCTCGGTCACGTCCGCGGTTTTCTGGTGCAATGCGGTGGACGCTCTACGACCGACCTCATTCAACTCCGCTTTCCTGCTGGCCTTGGGCCTGGTACCCTCGGGCTGGGTTTGCTGATCCCCACCGACCCTGCTGCTCAGCGTCAGGAGACCATGCGGGAATCGCTCCTGGCGGCAGCGACGATCCATCCGTGCTTGCACTACCACCCCAGCGCGGACTCTGCCGCTACCGGCACGGGGACCCAGGATTCTGCAAGTTTCTGGTTCCATTCTGCATTATGGTGCCCACGCGGTCTATCCGTGAGTCATGGTGGCGTACGCTCGGTGCAGTCAGACTGACCGCACCGCTTCCCGAAGGCCCCACGGAATCTCCACAGGCATTGGCACCACCTCGCCTGGACCAGGAGGTACCGGGACCTGCGCCACCACATCCGGAGCTGCCGGACCGGTGCTACTCACCACCGAGGCGTGATCGGCCTCAATCCCGCCGACGGCACCTTGTGGACTACACGCGGAAAAACACCGGCTTCTGCTTGGACGTGGTGGTGTGACTCCTTTTCGCGCACATATCCGTGCACCACCCCAATATTTGCTGTACTGATTCAGCGTACATACCGTCGGTTCAACCAGTTCACTGATGCCAGACGGTGATCCTGGATCCCCTCACCGGGCAGGGTCACCGGCGAGCATCCATCAAGTAAAGAATAAGCTCCAGTTGACGGATTCCACCCTTCTCGACAGGAGACATCACCTACAACCTCGATGATGAGGAGATCGCTGGAAACTGACCGATGACAAGGAGAACCCACAACGGGGCGCCCTCTCCGTGCCCAGGCCACGAGATCATTCATACTGACCGGTTCCGACAATATACTAATTTGATCTCTGATGCCGACCGACGTCCTTCGTCAGTGAGCGAATCTTACCGGCGATTCCATATCCGACGAGCTGGTGATGGTGAACGGCTGGAGCCGTCCAGTACACGAGTCCCCGATTCCGAGGAACGAGCCGCGCAAAAATGTGTAGGCAGGAAGCGCGAGCCGTCACACCGATTCCCTCGCTGGTCTGGATGACGGCACCACCTGTTGACCTCGGCAGAATCTCTGGCGATTCACAGCTCTTGGGCTTCTGAACCCTTGGCGGTATCCCCGTACGACCACTGCAGCATTCGCGATATTATCTACACGATGACATCTTGGTCAAAACTGTTTTCGATCCGGCCACCACGTCACGCCCACTGCCGAGGACGCGGGTTGGCAGCCGCCAAGGTGGGGAATCGTGGCGACCTCCGAGGAGGGGGCGGCTGTCCGGGCTCCCTCGTCGTGAAGCCAGGTGACGGCTCCGACGGTGCCACCATCCCCATAGTCCCGGGCTCCACATTGACAGTCCCCTGAGCGGCTCGCACGAAACCATGACCTGAAACCCAGCAGGTTTTTCCCCATCGGCACGGACGCCAGTACCTTGAGTAGCTCGGAGAGGACCGTGGACGCCATGAATGCTCCCTGGGGTGACGCTCCTTTCGCTGGATGGCGGCGGGAAAACCATGCCCCTCTCCCCGCGCTATTACTACAGGAATCACATCTACCGGCTGTACGGCCTGACGGAGCCAGCTCATGAAATTTCACAGAAAACTGGCCGCAACAATCACGCGGGACACTTTCCCTCTCCTGCTGCTCGGATCCTGCACCCACATACTGATCCTCATTCCGTGAGAATCAGCGACGCCGGAGACGTCTCACACCTCATCGAAGCTCCCGTGCAAAACACCACCGGCTGGGAAGCCACCGCGACGTCATATGCCATCCACGATTACCAAGCACCTACTGTTTCCGCACTTGAGGCCCCTATCGTCTTGTTCGACCCATCCTGCACACGAGAAACTCAGATTTCGGGCAAACCGCAACGGGAACCCTCGTAGCCTTTGAACTCCAAAGACGGCTCAGTACGCTGGGCACGAACAGTAGAACCCGGCTTTCCGAAAATCATCCCCGCAGTAGCGACGATATGCTCCCAAATCAGATTCGAAAAAGACCGGAAGAGGAGCAGAAACTCATCGCAGCCAGCCCGAACGGTCGCTACCTGGCCGTCCGTCTCCCTGCCCTACATGACATCCAAAAACCCCCACAGCTTCAATGACCAGCACACGCACATCGCCGTCCTCGACACCGAAACCGGCAACGAGGTCCGCACCGTCGAAGTCACAGGAATCGTTCTGAACCACGCCCTGACCAACAACTCGCTGGCGGTCGAAACCGCTGAGAAACTTCTACCCAGCAGACACTGGAAAATCCTCAGACATCTTCTCCCTCGCGAACCCTCGGGAGAAGCCGACCACCATACGCACAAACCGCTGGCTCGCTCGGAGCAACCAGCAGTCACTACTCCTATCAGAACAGGATCTTCAGGCTCTTACGGCGACTCCATCTACGCTCTCACCGCACTCCAGCACTCGCCGAAGAAGAAAAATACCATCACGGGCGTTGCCGCCATTCACCCAGGCGGCTGGATAGAACGCTTCAAAGACCCAGAAACCGCCGCAACCTATATTCCAGACAACAGCCGGAAGAGAGGCGGCACGCGAGAAAGAGCTGAATGCGCCCCCGCGACCTGGTCAACCTCGAGACCGGAACCACCTTCTGACATCACCGGCCTATCCACAACTGAGGTGACTCCTGCCAACCGGCCCCTGGATTCTGAGTGCGAACAGTAAACTACAACCGAAAAAGGATGGAAAGGACAGCACCACCCTCACACTGCAACCTCTGGCTTCCCGCCACACCAGACGCCACGGAACTACGCACCGACGACATGCAACACATCAAGGGCACAGTGGCCAGCGAACCCATCCACATGGGCGATGAGGTGGAGATAGAGTCATATGGCGTCAGACTACGAGCAGCTTTTGGGAAGCGCTTTTCTCAATAGCTGCTCGCACTGCACCCGTTCGTGTTCGACAATGAAATATGCCCCAGACATCCGACACCGCCATCACACGCTGCAGCCCTCGTTGCGTTTTCGCTCCTAGCCTCAGGGATCTGAGACTGGCAGGGGCTGGGAGATCTCGTTTCATCACTGCGCTTCGGCGATCCCGTCCTGAGGCAACATCGCCCTGCTCACCCACCGTCACTCCTCACTCCTGACACCGCCGCGATACCGTTTTCTGGGCTGTTGGCCGTCTGGTTTGGGCTTCGGAGAAATTACCCTCGACCGTGATCGCACGGCAGGGTCCGATCGCGGCGGTCGGTTTCACTGTCGTCGATCAGGTGATGGTACGATGAGCAGATCGTCGATCCCGCTGGGGTTGCTGCTGGTCGTGGCCTTAGTTTCTCGCCTCGCTGTTCGCGGCATCCGACCTGCTGCTGCGGGGCATCCGCGACGGCATGGATCCGCGCGCGAGGCCTGGCGACCCCGCCCGCTTCCGTCCCCTGCTACGCGGCCCCGTACTACCGGGCGCCGTTGCCGGCTCACCCGCATCCTGCCCCCACACTGCCGTGCTGCGCTAGCAGCACTGCTGGTTCATGTGTTCACGAATCCAGTCTCCCAGGTCACTGCGTCCCCGCCCCTGGCAGTCCGCCCGCGCGGCCCACCCATCAGCACCACACCCACTTGGGAGAAGGAGGTCCTGGGCTGTTGGAGATGCCCGCTGGTGCAGCAGGCCCGGTGCCTCTTTCACCGACGAGGATTGACCGCTTTGAATCCTGCAACCCGACGGCTCCGTTCTGTGGAGCTACCGCCGCGACAAGTCCTCCCACACGTTAGTCTTCCATTCCTCGGCAACGAGAGTCCCTGGCGGTCCCTTGCTAACCAGCTCAACTGGTCGCCACGTCGCCTTCGCTGAATCAGGAGCGCAAAGAGCTGGCGGATAAACACCGACAGCCAGACAGTACAGACAAGACCCTGTGGCCAGACGCCGTGACCATCGTCATCGACACCCTCACCGGGCAGGGTCACCGGGAGCATCCTCCAATACAGCCTCCGGCGCATCCAGCTCAGCGATTCCGCCCTTCTGGACGGCGACACCGCCGCAATCTGACCGATGGGCAGCTGCTGGACCAGTGAAAGGGCCCCACCGTTCGATTCCACTACCCCGCCGGCGAGTCCACGGATTCCTCCGGCCCGGCGACACAATTCCTTCATCCTCAGCTACACCGAGAACGGATTCTCGAAGCCATACGGTGAAAACGCTCTCGACGGCGTTCTGAACATCGCCCCCGACACCGATCCCACGAAGGTGTCCGAGGTGGTGAGCATCGCGGTCGGGGGCAGGCACTCCACTCGTCGTCGCAGGCGGATGGGTCGCACACTTCACGGAACCAATCGATGTTCACAACAGCGAACCCGACAAAAATGGACAAACCTACGAAATAATCACCAGTGGCATCGAGACGGAGGCCGTCACCCCGATTCCCTCGCCGGTCTGGAACCGAAATCCCCAGGTCGCCCTAGGCGACGACGGGCATCACGTCCATCCAGGGCAGACGGGAACCCCGCCTGCCCAGACTATTCACCCCGACCCTCCCATTTTCGGACATTCACGACAGATACAACAAACCAAAGGTGGGGAGCAGTGGGTTCGATCGCGCGCACCACCACTCAGGCATCCCACTACCCGCCTGCAGCAGCCACGGTGGGAATCGCCAACGCAACGACGACGGGTCGAGGGAAATGGAGCGATCATCGTGCAGCTCGGCGACGGTTCACAGAGCGGCCACGATCCCCATCGCCCCAGGGACCACGGCGGGAGCCTCCCGAAGCGCTGCCATGCCAGTCCCCTGAGGCCCTTCCTGCATCGCTCCCCGCCCAAAAGAAGAACCGCCCCAACCATTTTCATGACAACCCCGGTCTCACCTCGTGGCTTTTCGACCCTGAATCCGGAGTCGCACGAGTCACAACAAGAAAACGACACCAGCTACGTCCACCAGCACGTTCATCACCTGTACGGCCTGACGGGAGAGTCCTGATGAAAACCTGGAACATGGTGCTCTGACTGTCGGCGGCACTGCTTCTCGTTCTTCTTCCGCCGTGTCGTGCACCAAGCAGCGAACCACGACAGCTCTCCCACCCCTGCCCTCTCCCCTGAACCTGAAGACGCGGGAAAAAGCCATCTCCCTCACTGCCCCCACCCTCGACGGTACCGCCTGGGATCTGAACAACAACAGGGGGCTCGCCCGCGGCCCCTCAGTGCACTCCACGCCTTCTCGGCATCATCGTCATCCTAACACTACCATCCCTTGGATACCTCCTCGAACAGCAACGACACCGGGAGGACGACCAAGATCCTCTGCCCTCGACCCGGCAAGTGGTTCTCTGAAGTGGGCCTGCTTCCTGGAACCGGCGTCCTCAGAGATCTATCAGAGAGCACCGGGACGGCCCAGACATACTCAGCTCGCCCGAACCAGCCCCATCGTCATCACAGCCCGGATGGACATCACCTGGCTATCATGGTCAAAACCGTAACTGGTCTCGAAGAGCTCCAGCGACGCGAGCGACCAACGCATGACATTGTCATCTCGACACCGGGAAACCGGCAACGCGCACCCGCACCGTCGAGGTCTCCGGTCCCAGTGCTGGGGCAGGCTCTACTAACGGTCCCTGATGATTGAAACCTCCAGCACTTCCATCCAGCAGGCACCGGAACCTCAACGTCTTCTCCTTCACCAACCCGGGCCGCCGGCCCACCAGCTTCCACACACGATCGGTGGCTCACTGAGCCACCTCGGGATTCCGTGCCTCGTGTCGGCCCAGAGATGCGGGGAACGCGTAGCCTGCCCACCGCCTCACCCGGACTGAGCACCTCGGGTGAGGAGCTGCACCGTTACGGTGTCACCGATATCGTGACGGGAGCTGGGTCTTTCGCTACCAGGACCGAGGCCGCAACCGCCGCCATCCGAGCGGGTTCCACGGACAAGCTGTCCGAGGAGTTGTTCAACATCGACTCCGGCCGCCTTCGACATCACAGGCTCTAGACGTTGTTTCGCAGGACCTGTTCACGGGGTCCGGTTTCCTGCTGCGACGCTCCGTACCCGACGACGCCGATCAACAGAAAACCTCTACGTCCCCAGTAGCCTGGCTGCCCGCCACCCCGGACAGCAAAGAGCTGCGCGCGACGATGTGGCGTGGTTCAGGGAGGAAATCCCAGAAGCAGGAGAGCCTCTACTACCACGCGCACCATCCGCATGCGGGCGAACCGGACTGAGGTTCTTCCTGTCCGTGCAGCGCTCAATGCACCCAGACCGCTGTTCTCCCCGCTCTTCGGTTTTGCCTGGCCTTTCACCCTGTTTCGCTGGGCTTGTTTCCGCTTGCCTGCGTAATCGTGACTACATGATCCAGGTCAGAAGGATCTGCCCGCCGACGGCTGACCGGGAGGCAGGGGAAACAGGAAAGGTCTGCCTGTCAGGTGCGCGCTATCCGCCATGTCAGGTCCGTCACTAAGTACTGAGCTAACAACAAGGACGAGTAGCCGTCGCAATGTTTTACATAGACTTCACAAAGAACTTGGAGACGATGGAGGTCTGATGCCCGAAACGCTGCAAGCTCCCCAGCCGTTGCTAGTTATCACGAACCTGCAGTCCTGAGCCTTCATGCCGTCCGAGACATGCTCACCCGAGTTTGCGCAGGCACACAAGTTCGGAGCACATCTGTACTCTGGTACTTGGTGGGCCGCTCACGGAGATCATCGCCCTTGATGAGGCCACCGCAACCGTCGCCTTCGTCGCGCCTCGACGCCTATGTGAAGTCGGGAGATGAGCCACCGTCAGACCGGACAGCCTGGAGAAGACCGATGCTGCATTCCAGATCATGGATGAGGGCTGATGGCGCCACGAGGCTCGGTCGCACCTCCGGTTTGCAGTCAACTTGGCGACAGACGAGAGGAAAACCCTGCCAACCGAGTCACCCTTTCCTGGCAGGCGGATTGAGGGCTGGCAGTGCTGCCGCGAAAAGGCCTCGGCACGTGGTGTCGTTTGCTCGCTCGTGGAGACGAAAGTGCGTTCGATGACACGGTGGCCACGCCTGCTAGCCGAGGCGGGCGTGGCGCCACCCGCGTTCGTCGGCTCGCTGACGCTCGACTTTGCGGAGCCAGGTGGATTGGTCGATCACCTTTTGCCTGTCCAAAACGGTGCTGATGGCGGCGTTCAGGCGAGCGCGAACGCGGCGGCGATGTGGGATGGTTGAGCGATCCTCAGCCGGTTGAAGTGATGGCGCGGATCGTGATGCGCTCACACAGAATCACGCTGACACCGCAGCGCCCGCACCTGGCCTGACGCCGCATTCAACGGTGGCTGGAACGATTCTGCCCCAGGACGCAGCGCCCTGAGATCGCTATGCACTCTTGAATCGTCGACTCGTCATCCAGGCAACGGAGCATGTGACCAGCGACATCAGCCCTGAGGGATTGGCCATCCCAACCAGCCGCTCTCGGCATCCCGAAAGCTCTCGGACCTTGCCCGTGGCCCGCTTGTTGGTCAGGACCTACCGGTCGGACAATCGTCCAATCCAGTCCGACTCTTGGACCACTATGTTCCTGGGCGGTGTGGTCGGCGAGGGCCAGGGCGAGCATACGGGTTGCCAGATGCCGCATGCCGGGGAGCAACATTCCTGCGGAAGCACCAGCGCCCAACGAGGACTGCACGACGATCCGGCGTAGACCTATCTGCCCGGCAGCCTGGAGGACGGCCTGGGTGATGGCAGTTCGATCACGACTGCCGTCGTTACCGCCACCGACGGTGACAAAAACCGCCGTGGCATCCTTTCAACGCCTGGCGCACGACCTCAGGTCATGGGCATCCCCGGACACAAGGCGCGCCCCGATAGGGACCAGCACCGCGACGGGAAAGACATGTGACCTCGAAAGCCCCGCTTCAGCGCCAACTCCGCAAGTTCCTGCCCGTGCCGGACGAGCCGCCGATGACGCTGATTCGCCGTCGACCACCCTCGGGCTGGTGCACGGCGAGGGTCTGAGGTTCCGCACTGATCGGTTTGTTGACACGTCTCATCACGCCTGTCGCGATCCGGCGCAGGGGCGGGGTCCAGCGATCCCGGAACTGGATCCACGGCCCAATGGCCTCCCGATAAGGCATCCGGCCTGCATCGGGGCCGAAAAGCCGCCTCTCCAGATCACCGCCCTTCTGGCCAACGAGACCAGCTACCGCCGAAAGAACTCGGAGCCCGACATTGCTGACGGATCGAACCGGATCCTCGTTGACGACGTTGTCCCTGAGATGACACGCGTACTCACCCGAGCGCCTTCAGGTCGAGAATTCGGCCCTCGTCGTATTCGCGCAGCAGCGCCAGGCTACCAGAGGCCAGCGCATCAGCCAGCAGCATCGCGTCCTCCAGGCCGGAATTGACGCCCTCGCCTGTCGGCGGGATGACGGAGTGGGCGGCATCGCCGAGCAGGACGAGCCACTCATCGTGGGACACCCGGGGGCAGCGCACAACGGCGCCGCCGAAGGAACCCGCCCGAAGAAATCCAGCATAGGCGTCGCGAGTGAGCAGGGGAAGGACGAGCGGGGCGTACTGCCGCAGGTGCCGATGCAGGGCACTGATGTGGTCCTCCGTAGGCTCCGTCGACAAAAGCAGAGCCTCCGCCGGGTCACCCTTGATAGCCGCGACCGCGACGCACCACACACCGTCCGGCAGCGTCGCAGTGTAGATCCCTTTGCCCGTGAAAATGTGGTGCCAATTCGGATCCAACCCGGGAGCCATTGCACCAGGCGCCGAGAAGAGAACACGAAACTGGACTCCCCAGTCACTCACATCCGGGACGAAATCAGCACACTGCTCGGCCAAGCTCTGACGCGTCTTCGACCAGACCCCGTCACATGCGATGACCAAACCGTTTCCCACCTCGACCGTGCGGGGCCCTGCGAACTGCAGAGTTCGGGAGGCCAGATCGATGGCCTCCAGCCTGTGGCCGGTGCTGAGAGTGATTCGCTGGTCCTGTTGCACTGCAGCCAGAAGGATGCCCGTGAGCCGGGCTCGGGTGGTGCCGACGATGGCGCCAGACCGCAACGATGCAAGCATCCGGCGCCCGGAACGAATCTTGAATCCCTCGACAAGTTCACCCTGCGCGCGCAACTCCTCAACCAGACGCGGATCGATACGCCGCAACGTCTCCTGACCACGCGGATTCACCCCGATCGGGTAACTGTTCGCATCGGTCAGAGACACGGCATCCCGCGCCTCGTGGATTGTGACGCGCCGGTCTTGGGCCGCCAGCAGCAACGCCGCAGCCAACCCGACAGGGCCGGCACCGATGATGTGGATATCCGGGTCGCCCATGCGGCCGTCCTTGCCTTATTGAAATTCCTTCCCCACCCGTGGAGGACATACTACTCAAGGCGCCTGGTAGCCCTGGCCGAGCAGCATGCCGGCCTTGCCCCTGTTTCGCTGGACTTGTTCCATGTTTGCCTGCTCTGTGCGGCCAGCACACATCAACAAGGCCAGCACACCGAGGACGGTGGCAGTGGGTCAGCCCTCAGGAAACGACCCGGCACCGGCGCCTCCCGGCCCTGGTCCCACGACCGCTCCCAGCCCGCGATCCGCAGGATGACGTCGAGGAGATGAGCGGTCATACCGCAGATGAACAGGTCCCTGAGCTGGAATCCGGGGCCGCGGTAGCCGCCGGGAACGGTGGACCGTGACGCGGTTCGTGGGGTCACTAAGTTGCGATATCCGCTAACCGGAAGCGACCTCCGACCCTCCGGGATCGGCGGGCGTCAGCGGCTGCAGCTCAGACCACTGCGCGACGACGGGGGTGACCTCGCAGCCCGCCGAGCCGGCACCCAGGCTGTCGAGCTGACCGAGGACGGTGACGAGTCCCGATCCAGGCCGACCTCCTCGCGGGCTTCCCTCAGCGCCGTGGCGACGGGGGTTTCGCCGATGTCCGCGCCGCCTCCAGGAAAAGAAATCTGTCCGGCATGCGAGCGCAGTCCCCCGGCGCGTTCGGTGAACAGGACGGCTGGGTCGGTCTCGTCGGTGAGCAGGATCAGGACGGCGGCGGCGCGTCGCCGGGGCCGTCAAACCGACCGAGCGGCTCGGTCACGCCATCGCGCAGCGCCGCCGTCAGGTCTGAGAGCTGGGACACAGATCCTCCACGGGCAGGCGGTGCAGGCGGGCGTGCAGGCGCGGCAGCGCGGCGACGTACCCAGATGATCCGGTCGGCAGAGCATCACCCACTCGCCGGGCGGAAACAACGCCCGACTGCGCGCTCCACGTCGTCGGGCTGGTGGAGTGCGCTCAGCCGAGCCGGTTCGAGACGCGGATGACGTGGGTGTCGGGGGTGATCGAGGGATGCCGAAAGCGTTTCCGAGACCGCATTGGCGGTCTTGCGTCACCGGGCGGCTTCACCCAGCTCGTCAAGGCTGTCCGGCACCCGACCGTCGTAGTCGGCAACGAGCGCACGGGCCAGTCAGTCAGCGATCTCGCTCTGGACCGGTACAGCCCGAGACTGCTGATGACATCCGCGACGTCGTCCTGTTCCGCCTCCGCGAGAGTGCTCCGCATCGGATGGCGGGCAAACAGTTCGGGTGACCTGGTTGACGCGGGCGTCGGTGGTCTGGAGCGGACGGGACGACGGCGACAGGCAGTTCGAGAGGAACGGTGGTCCAGGTCGCAGCGAGCGTCAGGATGGCGGCTGCGAGCCTGGACTCGATCAGGACCGCCGTCACCTGGCGGTGAGTTCGACCACCAGCTCCACTTCGACGGGGCGTCGATGGGCAGGGACCGCCACTCCGACGGCACTGCGCACGTGTGGAGTGCCGAAGACCTCACCGAGCAGCTCCGCGGAGGCACCGTTGGCGACCTGCGGCTGGGCGGTGGTTTGGGAGGCGACGAACACCACGGCCTTGAGGATGCGGGCCACGTTGTCGAGGCTGAGCCTGGTCGGCAATGGCTGCCCAGAGCACTAGGGCCGCGACCTTCGCGGCCTCTGCGCCTTTACGACCAGGTCAGCGGCATCGCCGAGAGCGACCCGTGGCGATGGGTTTCCCGTCACGCGGGGCAGCTGCCCGGAAACACACCTGATTGCCCACCGTGAGGGCAGGGGTGTAAGCGGCGAGGGGCTTGGCGACGGGCGGCAGAGCCAGTCCGGAGTTCGGTGAAAGTCGCTGGGTAGGAGTGCTCATCGCCCTTCCTCCAGTGGCCTCTTGAAAATATCAACCATCGTTTCAGGGGTCCGGGCCGGGCGCGACGGTGACGAGTTCCCAGCCGTCGGACCAAATTGTTCAGGATCTGCTGCGACACATGGCTGAGGATAGGTGCGGTCAGGTATCCCATTTGTCATACGGCCTGCCATCAAATGCTCCGCCCGCCAGAACGACCACGACTCCCCGAGCACCTCCACGGGTTTCGCCCCTGCCCGCGCGCTGACGCTCGCAGGCCGACTCAACCGGCTTCACAAGAAAAGCGGACAGCCGTCAGCTGGCTTCATCGAGACGACCGTAGGTGAACAGCACTTCTCGCCAGGACGTGATGTCGGGCGGGAACGAAACAGGCGGCGGCGTTCGCGTTCGGTCCTGCCGCTGGACTCCCCATTGGACGCGATTGTCAAGCGCCTCGGCAAGACACCCCGCGCACTGGACAGCTCATGCAGATATTTCGGACCCGCGGCTGATCCTTGGATTCGGGGAACAAAACGTCCTCCATGTCACGGCATTTGGCCCGCAAAGTCCATTCGCTGATCTCACCCAGTGACATCCACACCCTCCCTCGCCCAGTTATTCCTTCGGAAATTCAGCTATGACGCTAAGCATCCCCCAAAAGCAAAAAGGCGGGATAACGGCCACTTTTCCCCTCGCCGATGCCCTCCGAGCCCCTAAAAACCGGGGGTTTCCGCGCTCCACGACCACCAGACGCCACCAGATTTCGCAAAACGCCGGCCAATCGGATGACAGGCGTGACTCACCCTCTAACTTTCGTTATCTAACTACGTACGTTTAGCGCGAAGAATCCCCTTGTGACGACGAAACACCGCCACGAGGTCACGCCCGAACGACGTCACCCTGCCGCAGGTGACGCCAGCCAGGCCACAGGTGATCGGACGGCCACGCCGAAGCCGACGCTTTATGAGCCATCCGGAACATCTCCACAGTCAAGGACATCAGACATCCTATGAAGACTGATCAGCACTCGAAGCCTGATCCCACATGTCTTCCCGCTCACGCATGCAATCCCGGCATCACCGGATCCCGGATCGCCGGGTTATTCAAATCTCGACCTCAGCGATACACCAATGCAAACATTCCCACCCGTGCGGTAACTAACTTTCGATAAACTTTTGGCAATTCAAGGCAGTACGGCATTACTCTTGTCGCGGCGGGGAGGCATCCGTCATAGCTAAAACAAACTAACAATCACTGCGGTTACCAAACTTCTTCAGCAACAACCTCCCCGCCGCTCCAGACCACTGATTCATGCATCAACGATTTCTTCAGGGGCAGTTTTCTTGCATATGATACACGGTCAGCATCGGCAGGCCGTCAACCGGGCGAGAATCCATCCCGGCTCTTCAGCTCGACCGTCCTTCAGCGATCAGCGGGTCAGCACCATCAGCTTCTCCGGGTCCGGGAAGGGACACGAACCCCACCTCGGCGTAGAGATCGTGTGCATCGGGGGTAATGAGCATGAGCCGCTGTAGCCGGAGTCGCCGGAACGTTTCCGCCACGGTCCGGGACAGTGTGACCCCGAGCCCACGCCCACGCACCTCGCGCGCGACGTAGACGTCGCAGAGCCACCCGAAGGCAACACCATCGGTTACCACCCGCGCGTACCCAACCTGCGCGCCGTCTGGCCCGTACACGCCGAAGTTCACCGACGCCGCCGCGGCCCGCTCCACGAAATCGCGGGACCGTCCCAGCGCCCAGTACGCATCCGTCGACAACCAGCGGTGTACGCGTTCCAGATCGAGCCGACCGCGGTCCGTGTCCACCACGAAACCTCCCGGCAGCTCCACCCTGACGTCGGGGTCGGGCACCGCGATCACGGTCTCACCGGTCATGACAGCCTCCTCGCACTCGACGACAGCTCGGTACGTAAACCCTGCAGGCGTTTCCAACATGCCACCGACCATCGCCTTCCCGGAAACGAATCGCCCCTGCCCCGTCAGGCCGGATCACCAGCGGGTCTTCCCGGCCGGATGAACACGCCCAGCGCCGCGACGAACGCCACCACGCCGGCGCCCAGCAGGATGTGGAACGAGAGCTCGGTGCCCGTCGTCGTGCCCGCCACCGGATCGGCCGCCTCGGCCGCGTTGACGATGGCGGTCGCCACCGCGGTTCCGATGGCCCCGCCGAGCTGCTGGATGGTGTTGAACGCGGCGTTGCCGTCAGCCTGGAGGTCATCGGGAAGGGAACGCAGGCCGTTGGTCATGGAGTTCGAGACGGACAACCCCTGGCAGATCGGGAAGAGCGCGTAGATCAACGCCAGCCGAACGCCCGAGCCGTGAACACCGAGGACGGCGAAGAGCACGAGGGTCACCACCCCGATGGCGGCACCGGTGAGGATGGGCCGCATGGGACCGAAGCGGTCCAGGATCCCGCCGCCAAACGGGGTGAGGAGCGCGCCGATGATGCACCCGGGCAGCAGCAGACAGCCCGCGGCGAAGGAGTCCATCGACTTGCCGACCTGGGCGAAGTACGGGATCAGGTATCCCAGCGCCAGCACGATGGCCTGGATGAGCACCACGTAGACGATGCTCAACGCGTAGGTGCGGTCGGTGAAGATCCGCACGCGCAGCAGGGGATCGTCGGAGCGCCGGGAGAGCAGGACGAAACCGGCAATGAGCGCCACGGACAGGACGAACAGCCCGAGCACCTCCGGGCTGGTCCATGCGCTGGTGGAGGCGGCGTTGGTGGCGAAGATGAGGGCGACGAACCCGGCCGCCATGAGCAGGAACTGGACGGGGGCGAAGGAGACCCGCCTGGTCTCCTGGGCCTGGCGGATCGTCAGGGCCCCGAGCACCAGGGCGATGACCAGGAAGGGAACGAGCACCAGGAAGATCGAACGCCACCCGAGCGCGCCGATGAGGAAACCACCGAGCGAGGGCCCCACGGCCGGGGCGATGGCGGTGATGAGCGTGGCGAGACCCATCATGGTTCCCATCCGTTCGTGGGGAACCTGTTGCAGCACGATGTTGAACATCAGCGGCAGCGCAATGCCCGTCCCGACGCCCTGCAGGATGCGTCCGCCGATCAGGAGCGAGAAGTGCGGGGCGGCCGCGCTCATGATCGTCCCAGCCAGGAAGGTGAGCATGGCCGCGAGGAAGAGCGTCCGGGCGCGGAACCTGCGGTTCAGGAACGAGGAGATCGGCATGATCGCGGAGAGCACCAGCAGATACCCGGTCGTGACCCACTGCACGGTCGCGGTGTTCACCCCGAACTCGCCCATGAGCGCCGGGAAGGCGACGTTCATCGCGGTCTCCACGACCACCCCGGCGAACGACATGATGCCCACCGCGACGATGGAGACGACGAGGCGTGCATCGAGACGTCGTTCAAACCCTGACACGTTGTTGATCCTCATCTCTCATCCCGGACACGGCAGCAGCGCGAATCCCGCCGGTCCAATACTGGCCCCATGACCTCCGAGCGTGCTTCAGGGACCACTCATCGATACACCCACGGCCACGGTGCGGCGGTCCTGGCCAGCCACTCCCGTCGCACCGCCCAGGACTCGGCGGGATACCTGCTCCCCCACCTGCGCCGGGGCATGGACCTGCTCGACGTCGGCTGCGGACCCGCATCCGTCACCGCCGACCTGGCCGAGCTCGTCGCGCCCGGAAGGGTCGTCGGGCTCGACGCCTCGCCCGCCGTGCTCGACATCGCCCGGACCCTCCTGGCAGAACGGAACCTTCAAGACCGGGTGGAGTTGATGGAAGGCGACGTGTTCGCGCTGCCCTTCGACGACAACACCTTCGACGTCGTCCACGCCCACCAGCTGCTCCAGCACCTGGACGATCCCGTGGCGGCGCTCGCCGAGATGCGTCGGGTGGTCCGCCCCGGGGGGATCGTCGCTGCGCGCGACGCCGTGTACTCGGCGGATGCGTGGTTTCCCCAGCCCGCGGGCATGGATTCGTGGCTGGAGGTCTACATGGCCACGGCCCGGGCCAACGGAGGGGAATCCGATGCGGGAAGCAGGCTGCTGGCGTGGTCGCGGGCCGCGAGTTTCCGGGATGTGAAGACGTCGGCGTCGGCCTGGTGCTTCGCCACCGAGCAGGACCGCGAATGGTGGTCCGGCACCTGGGCGCAGCGGTGCCTGACTTCGTTCGGCCCGCGGGCGGTGGAACTCGGACTGGCCACGACAAGCGACCTGGAGACGATGGCTGAAGCCTGGCGGCAGTGGGGCGCCAGCGAGGACGGCTGGTTTCGTCGTCGTCCATGGCGAAGTCCTGCTCCGCGCCTGATCCGGCATCAGGTCAGGGCCTGCCCCACCCGCGCCACGTCATCACGTTCAGGGATGGACAGGTCATCCGCTCCCCCGACCTCCTGCACGGCCTGTATGAGGGCCAAGCCGATGTTGGGGCGGGTCACACCCTTTGTCAGGATGTCGCGGGCCTCGGCCTCCATGGAACGTCCATGTCGCTCGGCCTGCTCGGCGAGCTGCCGCTTCACCGACTCATCCAGGCCTCGGACAAGGATGGATACCATCGCAACCACCTCCCTCAAGTGATATCAAACATGATGTCAACTCGCCCGCAAGAGGCGCATCGAGAGCCCTGCCACTGGATCATGAGAGACCCCGGAGCCGGGAAGGGAACGTGTACACATCATCGACACGTCCGTAAAACGTGTCGAAAAATCACCCAAATTTCGACACGTCCCGCCGAGGGGCGTGAGGTCATTCTGGATCGCCTGAGCTCGTGGGAGAAGTTCCTGCACGAGCAACCACGGCGTGGACCCACTCGTGGTCACGGCGTTGGCCCATTATCAGTTCGAGGCCATCCACCCCGACCGCAAGATGCTGGACTCAGTAGTGGTACCGGGCCTGGAGGATCACCAGGTCGTCGCCATCGACGAGATACACGAGCCGATGCTCCTCTGTGATGCGCCGCGACCACGCCCCGGTTGCCCCATACCTGAGTTGTTCTGGGTTTCCCGATCCCACCGAAGGGATCGCGGAGGCAGGTGTCGATGAGCGTGTTGATCCGCTTGAGAATCCGGCGGTCCGCGGCCTGCCAGTACGTGTAATCCTCCCAGGCCGAGGGATCCCACGCCAGGCGCACCTCAGTCCTCCCGGATGAGATCGTGTTCCTCGGTGCGCCCTTCCCGGGCCCTCTCGTAGGCGTCGAGCAGCCTTCGGGCATTGGCGGGGGAACGGAACAGGTAGGCCGTCTCCTGCCACGCGGCGTATTCATCGGCGGACATGAGAACGGCGTTCCCCTTGCGGGAAACGATCTCGACGGCAGTGCGATCGTCGTTGACCTGCTCGATGAGCGGGAACAACGTCCTGCGGGCCTCGCTGCGCGCTGATGGACACGGCCACCCCTCCCCTGAAAGTGGTACGGAATAACAGTACCAGTCATAGCGCTTCGTTGCTGTTCTCCCTGCACACCCGCGAGGTCCTTGAGAAGGAATCACGGTTGCGCAACGCTCAACTCCGAATTTCCCCTTTCAGAGGCGATATACGACGTTGAGTGTTGCGCAACCGGGTTGGTCACAGTCCGTCGATGGTGGCTTCGATCATACGAAGGGCCTGCCTCTCGAAGGCGGGATCTGGATTGACGAGCATGTGGACGGCGAGCCCGCCCACCAACCCATGCAAGAGCGTTGTTGCTTCTTCGACCTCGAGAGTCCGGCGCGGTGAGTCTCCTCCCATCCCATCTGCACCGCCCTGGTCGTGCGGTTCGGTCGCCGCAGGATGCTGATGCTCGGGTCCGTGGCGAGCGCACTGTTCGCCGTCGGCCTCGCCTTTGCACCGAATCCGCCGTGGATCGCGGCGCTCTGGGTGCTCTCCGCGGCCACCTGGTCATGCGTGATCCCGGTGGAACAGTCCGTGATCGCCGAGGCGGCGGGCAGCACGCATCTCGGTCGCGGGCTGGGCCTCTACGAGGCGGCGTGTCTTGCCGGGGCGACCATTGGTTCCCTCGCCGCCGGCTTCCTCTACGAGATCGGGAAGCTGGCTGCTGGCCTGCGCCACGTGTGCGGTGATCATCGCGTCCGGCGCCGTCTTGATCCCAGCCGCAGTGAAAACGTCTCGGCGTCACCGACCACCCACACCACCAGGTGATGACCTTTTCCGACCCGACGCCACTCACGAGGCGTTGAAGACCGTGCTTGCACCTCGCCAGCCGATCGCACGGAGGGCCGACGCTGACCAGCCTGAAACGGTGTAGTGATTCACGATTTTCGAGTACGCCTTCCTGCCCATGTTTCGCAGCAGAAACGCGCCGCACCGTAGCTGAAGCGACAGGCCGGCCCCGCCCGGGTCCACTATCAGGGGAAGCTGCCAATCCCGGCGGGCTAGCCGGGAAGGTTATAGGCCGACAGGCGAACCCTCCGCTTGGAATGACTGACCAGGGCGTAGCGGCAGTTCTGCAAAGTGCCGAGTTTCGTCGATAGCTCGTCAGGGCAGGCCCAGCAGCCGGGCGATCCCGACCCGGATGGCCAGGCCATGGCTGAGCGATCATGACGGTCTGGTTCTTGTTGTCCTGATGATGTCGAACAGCGCCTCGCACACCCGGTCGGCCACCTCAGCCGCGGTCTCACCGGTATCCGAGCGTCGGAAGTCCTGTCCGCTGCGGCGGAACTCGACGAGTTGGGGGAACTCCTGCGATACCTCGTCGATGCTGCGTCCATGCCAGGAACCGCAGTGGATCTCCCGAAGCCTTTCGTCGGTGTGCACCTCGTGGCCGGTCAGCTTTGCGATCTCGTCGGCGGTCTGTGTGGCTCGCAGAAGATCGGACGCATAGATCGCGTCCGGCTCGAGACCCGCCATCGATGCTGCGACCGCCTGGGCCTGTCCGAGGCCCACATCGTTGAGCGGCTCGTCCAGCTGCCCCTGGAACACTCCAAGCGCGTTCAGTCTGGTTTCGCCATGCCGGATCAAGATCAGTGTGGTGCTCACGATACCTCGATGCTTTCCTTCGGGGCCTGGTCAATGTCCAGCGCAACCGCTGTCAGGTCCCTCCATAGCCGTCCCCGGGAGTAGCGAACGAGGTCGCCATGGCCGGCACCCCAGCAACGATACCGTGCTGGCCGGGCACATCCACGTCCCCTGCTCTCGGACTTCTCCACCACGTCCTGCGCACAGGCCCCTGAACACACTGATCTGCCCATCTCGTACCCTGGTCCATGTGAAGAACGTTCTTCGCTTCTGCCTGGGTCTGTTGTTCATCGTCGCGACCTCCTGGTTGCCGGCCCCGGCACAGGCGTGCGCCTGCGGGGCCCTGGTGACCGACTCATCAGCGAACATCAATGCGGAGACCGCGTTCGTGGTGATGACCGAAGGTCGGGAGCGCATCGACATGGTGATGCACCTCGACGGTGAGGCATCCGCAGCGGCCTGGATCATGCCGCTTCCTCCCGGGGGAAAGGTCAGCCTGGGTGACAAGGACGTCTTCGGTCGCCTGAAGAAACTGACCGCACCTCGCCCCCGGCACGTGCTGCAGTTCCTGCCCGATTTCCGCAGCGAAGGACCACAAGCCGGGACCGACAGCTCCAAGGTGGGAGCCGCCCCCGGGGTTCAGGTCGTCAACGTCCAGACAGTGGGGCCGTTCGAAGTGACCACCCTGCAGGGCATCAGCGCCGCCGCGGTCAACGACTGGCTGGAAACCAACGGTTTCCCGACCCGGCGCGAGGTGGAACCAACCTTTCAGGAATATCTCGACGCGGGCTGGCAGATCACCGCGACCCGCTTGACGCCCGGCGGCGACTCGGCGGCGCTGTCGAACGGCCTGGACTCGCTGCGCATGGAGTTCCCCACCGATGAGCCGATCTATCCCATCAAACTGTCCAGACACGCCCAAACGCGTCAAGGGGTGAGGCTCTTCGTGCTGGCGGATCATCGCATGGACGCGCAGGGACCCACGTCGTCCTCCCGCAACCTGAACGTCACGTTCGCCGGGAAGGTCCCGGCGGGTGAGTTGGGCCTCGGCGATGGTGAACGCTACCTGACTGCGGTGGAAGGCGACTTCATGCCGACGGAGATCACCAATGACATCCGCTTCACCCAAGCCAATTCCGACGAGGAAAACATACCCACCTACGACGTCGGCATCCCTGTGTGGAAGGCCTACCCGACGCTGTTGCTGATCGGCGGGCTCACGTGGCTGCTCCTCTGCAGACGCCGCAGGAAACGACTGGCGGACCCCGCGCACCGGACGCTGTGACCATGTCCCGAACACTGGTAGCATCGGACGAACTTCCAGCGGCGGAGACCATCCATCGTATCCGTCCCGTACGGTGGGGCCATCCGATCCGATCGATTCGCCGCGACGATGGTGAATCGGAAAAGAGCCCGACGAGCCTTCCTGCCTCGCACCCCTTCCCCCGGATCGTCGCCTGCCTTGAACGAGCCGATGAGGTGATGGAGAAGAAACCCGGACTCGCCCGCGATCTCCTCCTGGACAGGGCCGCCGAACTCGGCATCTCCGATCCGCACCTCGTTCCCCCGTTCCTCGAGGAGGGCGCCGGATCGGCTCTACAGCGAACAACTGCTCCCACGGTGAGACAGACTGTTGTGGGCCCCGCGAGGCCAGGCAGACTCACGAGCCTGCCTGTCGATGAGGAACACCACCGCAGGGTTTTCAGGGAGCTCATCTCTCGTGGTGCCCTCGGCGCCACGGAGCTGTGACAGCCGAGGCCACCTCCCTGCTGCAGCGTTGCCCACCAGTGAGGGCCCTGGACTACTTCATCGGATTGATCGTTGACCGCGCCAGGATCGGGATACCGCCGTATCCACGGCTCGCGGACGATGTCCGACGCCTGATCGAGGCGGCGAGAGCGGATCAAGTCGTGGTCGAGAACCGTTGCTGCCGTGACCTCCTCGACACCGCGTACCTGTCCCCAGACGCCGGAGGAGTTTCTGGAGGCCTACCGCGACCGACTCGTCATCCTTGGCCAGGCAGGATCCGCAGGTTCGTTCGGCGCTGAGCTGAACCCCACCGAGGTTGAATCCGACACTGGATCGACCTGATCGAAGCCACGGGAATCGCGGACGACCTCCGCTCCAGGAGCCGTGACGCCATCGCATGGTTGACGCGGTTCGTGGACTCCCGCTGCGTACACCTACTGGAACCGGCTCAGCCGTCTGGGCACGCCGCGCACTGGCCGGGACTGACGGTACAGTTCAAGCACCCCGTCACCCCTGAGCTGTGCGACGCACTGCTCGAGGCGAGCTGATGTGCCGGAGGCTGTTTCCCTGAGTTCAACGGCTGGATCAGCGGCGAGTCGCCCGGATCTGATCCATCTGGCCCGCAGCCCGTTTTTCCGTAGAGTCTTCCCGCTCTTGTTGGGATGCTCAGGGAACATGCGGAGGTCCTTGCTGGCCCACGAGGGCAGCCGCGCGATGCTCGGTTCGTGGCTCGGTGCAGCCGTGGACGAGTCGTCGACGATGCTCACCGCCCTCGAGGGCTCCGCGCCGTCCGACCCTAATGTTCGTCGCAGGGGCGTCCTGTTCGCGAGCAGATGTCGGCTCTGCAGCTCTGCGCCGGCCCCGGCTCCCTCGCCGAGGCTTTCACGATGAGCATACTCACCGAGTACTGGCCCACGGCACTGGAGGCGACGGTCGCCGAGCTGCACCGCGACGATCCACCGCGGCGATCATCACCTTCCACGAGTCCGGGACGGCGCTCGGTGTGGCGGCCAGGGGTCGGGTGATCTGGATCGACGGCGATCGGCGCATCGCCGGGCGAGATTCCATCAGCCCCGTCTGGGGCCGAGACCTCCAGGAGTGGCGTTACGTCCTGAACGGCACCGTCACCGGCTGCCACTGGCTGCGCGGCAGCACCTGGTGCTTCACCTGGTCCGATGACCCTGAAACCCACCAGGAAACACCGCCACCCAGGACCGCCAGCCGCCCAGGCGAGGGGGGCGGCGCTCCCGAGTCGGTGAAGCTGGTGGATCGACGAGGGACGGCGGCCTCCACCGCGAAGACGATCGGCTGTTGTTCCCCGCGCAAGACGAGTTCGGCAACACGCACGTCCTGCACCGTGTCCCCTTGAGCGGCTGGCGTTGGTTCCGGATCCGTGATGCCGCTGTCAGCGCGCGGCTGCGCGCCGTGACACCCGAGGACGTCGCGTCGCTCCTGAACGCCGTCCCGGAACAGAACTCCAGTATGGCCGGTTCTCCACCTGGCACATCAAGGGAACCGATCACCCCGGATGTCCGCGCGGCGGCGGAGAATCTGCTGGGAACCACCGAGTCCGGCCCCTGACGGATGCCGCGGTGTGGCTCGCTTGCCGGGTCAAGGCGTTGGCCACCTGGGCTGCTGACCTGCTGAGCCCACCCGCGGAGAAACCCGTCACCACGTCCCTGCCCGGACCCAGCCTGAAGGTGGCCGAGTGGCTGGATCACGGCTCCAGCGCCTCCACCCGGAGCAGCTGGTGGAGGTACGCAGGGCGTTGGCCGGTGAGAACGTGACAGTGGGCATGCTTCCCAGCTCGAATACCTGCCTCTGGTTCTGCCGGAGGTCGTCCTGGCCCTGGCCTCGGTCTCCCTGCTGGATCGCGATCGTGGCGTGGCGCCGCCGCCATGCACAGCCGTCATCGATTCCGGGCTCTATTCACCGGATGCCGTCATCTTCACCTTCGAACACCCCGGGGCATGCGCGAGTTCCACCACCCCGGCGGTCTGGCTGAGACCCCGACCGGCCCCGCCATGTTCCTGCGGATGCCGGGAAGGTCCACGGAGATGACGGTCTACTCGCCCGGCGGCGGTGATCCCCGAGCATATTGACGGCCCCCGACCACAGTGCTGCTGCGAGCCCAGATTCCGCCGAGAAAGTGACGGCGGCTCCGAGCGCTGCTCTCCACGGGCGCACCTGACTGGCGTCCCGACGAGATCGCCCGGCTGGCCGAGGCTCAGGTGGCTGCGCAGGCACATCGCCCTTCTCTCCCGGGCGGGCCGCGCAACTTCTGGCAATGGAAGTCCGATTTTCTATCGAAGGAGGTCGCGTCTGCTGGGGACTCACACCCAAAAGAGCCGGCATGGCGAGGGCTTTTCTGCGGAATCAGGATCCTCTCCACCTCAGTGAAGATTCTCGCTGCCGGGGCTCAGGACCCCGAAAGGTGGGCGACCGAAGGACTCGACGTGAGACGCGATCATCGAAGACTTCGGCCTGGGCGAGGATGCCATCCGATTCCCGGAGGAGATCGTCCTGGCAGCGGAGCAGAATTCCCCTACGCCGGTGCCAAAAAATTGGAGGAGCTGCGTTCTACCGAAGAACTCGAAAATCCCTCATCTCGACGTGAGCTCTGGCTCACAACAGGGCTGCGCCGCGCGATCCGCTGCGCGCCTGGTTGGCCGGACGTCTCGACGACTTCGAGCCCGAGGTTCGAGACCTCCCCTATCGAGGGATCCAGGCGGATCTGCGCGTACCCGGCGACAGCTGGTCGCAGGATCCGCTGGTCACCGCGCCCGATGATGGCGGAGGTGGCGGCCAGGTCAGATCGGAGGATCCGGCCCGGCACTGGCTCCAGCTCTGGCTCTCCACAACCCCACCGACGGAACATCGCCCTCTGGAACGGCTGGCGGAAGGCCGAACGAGAAGGGCCGCCGCTCCGTTGCTGGAGCAGGACCTGATCGTGCGGGCCAAACGATCGCGCGCAGGACGTTCCCTGTTTCTGCCCGGCGGCTGGCAGGGCAAAAACCCCACCTTCCCATGGGGTCATGAAGTCCTCGTTCTACGACCTCGAGCGACGCCAAGGTGCTTCCAGCTGCTCGTGGTGGTTCCGTCGGTTCCTTTCGAACAGCTTTTCACCGACGCGTGGCGACGTTGCACATCGGGGACGTCCCGCCGCGAGCGACCAACCAACCCCGTCGAGAATCCGGGCCACGGCACCCTGATCGTCCCTCTGACTGCCATTGCGGTCGCAGCTGAGTTTCGAGCAGATCGCTGGAAACCAGCACGTCCGCGGTCCGGTTTCACCTGATCAACCACCTGTATTCCTGGCGAACTTGGGCGACGACACACCACGACCGGAGCCAGATCGATTGTGATCCGGCTCCGGCGGGCTTCTCCGGGCACGTCGGCGTAGAAGGCACCCGTGCGTCCTCAGCTCAGCTGTGGCGCTGGGATGGTCGAGCTATGACAGGAACGGCGAAGGAGGCGCGGTCTCCTTCCCATGTGTTGTCCGGAACAGCAGCAACCAACGCTCCGAGGCTCTCCGCAGTGAGACGGGTACGCTGATGGCTGCGTTTCTCCTCACTGCGATCTGGCCTCCGCGTTTCCTGGGATGACGACGTCATCTCCTGCGACAACAACCACGCAAAGAGCACCTGGGCCGTCGCCTCATGGACCCAGCCGAGTCAGAGCTTCGACCTGTTTAAGGTTTGCAGCGGGATGCTCCCCATTAAATCTGGGTCGTTCGCTCGCAGAGGACTATCGGCGACAGTAGCGGCATCAGAGCCAACCACAGTAGTCCACGACCCAGAGGACTGTATGGCACGAGCCCAACTCCAGCTTTCCCGGGCTGTGGGCACGATGCTGACCTCCCGGTTCACCACTGGCTGGTGACCACTCCATCTGTACCGCCCGCAATGGGATGAATGGCTGGGCGCGTCTCAGCTCGTCAGGTGTGACCTCCAGAAACTCCCAGATAACGAACTTTTCCCTGGGTAACCAGCTCAGCCATCGCCGCGACGGACTCTTCGATCGCTACCTGTGGGTCCACACGATGCAGGTAGTACGGATCGATGACGTCTGTTCCCAGCGGCGCAAGGATACCTCGCAGTGGAAGCGATGCGACTGGGATGAGCATCAGTTGAACTCCATCTTCACGCCTGACGTGCAAATTTCGTTGCGATGCAGATCGTCGCGCGCCACCGTGGTGGTGGACACGTTCTTTACCATCGTTTTCATTGTGGCCCTGCCCATGCTCTCATGGCCGTGTCGAGAGCATCGTGATACCGGGAGTCGATGGCAGCGTGGAGAGCGCTCAGGACTCGCTGTCATCATAGGGCTGTACCCTGCGAAGACCCATGCAGCTAAACAGGGATGAGGGTTTCCAGTTTCCCAAGTGTCAGAATGGTTGGATCTACGGGTTGATGAATGCCGTGCTTGGACAATCCACATACCCATCGATACGTCCCAGACAAATTAGACATACTTCCATATCGTTTTACTACGGAGAGGTGGGAATCGCATTATCTTAGATCATTCGAGGCGATCGTTCGACGCGGCGGATTCACAAAGGCTGCAATCGATCTTCACGTGGCCCAGCCAGTTGTTTCCCACCCATCAAACCAGCTAGAACAGGCCTGGGGTGACTTTGCTGCACCGATCTCGATCGAGTTTCCCTCAGTGCCGCCGGCGAGTCGTTCTCTTGCCCTACGTGCGCCGAGCCTTGGCGAATCTTGACGAAGGAGAACGATCATACATTCATTCCGTTCCGTATCCACTGGACATATCAGACTCGCCGCTACACCACTCTTGGTAATTTCAACCTCGTACGCATGATGAGCCGATTCCGAGTGAGATATCTCGGGATGACGGTGTCTGCGAACAGAGACTCGTGCCGAGTTGCTGGAAGAACTTCGACAGGCCGACTCGATATCGCGATTGGGCCGCGGAGAAAAGAGTGGGAACAGGAGGGTTTCCACCGCACTGAGATTACAAAGAACAGTTGGCCTGATCACCCCACTTTCGGGGAGTTTCACAGTGACATCGCTGGCTGACGTGATGAACGAGCCATTTATCTGCCTCGCCCTCAGGTAGTGGATTGCGACGCTTTTGCTGCGGGACCGAAGCATTCAGCATGGTTAATGCGACACCAAGGCAGCGTTCGGGACGCATAGCCAACCAGTATTCGCGAGATGGTTTCGGCAGGCTTGGGGTGTGCTTTGATTGCGCATTCAGCAGCCGGAAGACGGCCCAGCAGTCCAGGTTCATAATGTCCAAGGCCTTCCCGCGCATCGTCGCGCAGTCTCAGCATCGGATGCCGCACCGCAGTTATCCGATTTATCAAAGACTGAGCGTCTCTTCGCAACTCAGGATGAGCCGGATCTGATTCCGCCAGCATCCAGCAGTGATCGGGCGGTAGTGGCGGATACGACTGCGGAAGCCGAGGGCTGCGCTCGCTCGGCGGTGCCCCAGGCGAGTTTGAGGGCGTCAGCGATGCGGCTCGCTGAACAGGCGGTCGACCACGAGCATTTTCCAGCGGGCAGCGCACCGCGTCCTTGGACAAGCATCGGTCGCGACCGCAGCACTCACCAGCTGGCCTCGTCGGAGAATGCGATCGTGCGCCCCGCTGCTCCTTCGTCCCGATCACCGGCTTTACACGTGCGCTGTTCCGGGCGCGATCACCTGAAGCCCCATGGCCCGGACCGCCTTGCCGAACCTGTGGTCGTGAGGTGAGAACCGCGGCGGCATCGAGTCGCATCGCCGCTTCGAGGTGCAACGCATCGAGGTCCCCGCAGGTATGGCATGGGCAACAGACCTGCGCCGCGGTAAACCGCCCGGTCAAGAGCGGCCAGCCCGACCCCGTCGAGGATCGAGGTCACGGCAACCTGATCGATGCTCCTCCCAGACTGCGATGCGACGCAGCTCAGTTTCGAGCAGGTCGCGGAAACCAGCACGTCCGTGGTCCGGTTTTCCACCCCGACTCGACCAGGGCGTTGCTCTCGGGTTGTTCGATCAGCAGGGGCGCCGAGGGCAGACGTGTCGACGTACGATCGCGCCCGGGGTCACAGGGCTGTCCTCACGCAGCTCGTCGAGAATCTCGAGAGGCTCCTCGTGTCGGTTCTCCGCGCGATTCTCAACTCCGCCCACCCTCCCGGCGCCGTGCCGGACGGACGATTCGCAACATGGGCTCGGGCTCGTCGAGGCGGCACGATCTCTCCCACGGGCACCCCGCTGTTGGTCGGACGAAGGACTGGCCTCGCCCACCGCGCGAAGGACCCGCCCGGACTCATTGCGCAGCTCACGCTGGGACAGGCTCCTGATCCGCGGCTCGGTGTCGCTCATGACACACAAGCGTAGCGCTCGTGCTACAAAGATGCTGTGGCAGAATCTTGCTCGCACCAGCGTCAATCACCAACGATTCTGGTCTAAGGGCGACACACAGGGGAGGTTTATTCACGGCCATCCTCAAATGTGCTCTGACTAGGATTTCACCGGCTGATGCGCCGTCCATGAATAAACCCTCAGGGTTTGGGCGTGCAGGCCTTCCGCAAATGTCACGCAACGGGCTCTGATTCACCGCATGCTTGTTTTCACCGGCCGGAGTTGGAACAGATTCGTTTTGCTGTCGTACTTTCCCACCTCGGCGATGATTCGGAGATTGGTTCCAACGGGAACGCTGTCCGGCGAGTTGTCTGCGGGGAAATGGAAGTCGTAGTAGTTGATGTCGGAGAACTGGAAGTTCGGCCCCACCGCACTGTCCGGATCGTAATTCCCCGCGGACAGCAGGTAATCGAAGCGGGTCTTCGTTGATTCGTGCTGGAAACCGCCACGACGCATCCGTCGAATTCAATTATCCGCCCTTGATACTTGCTGGCGAAAGCGGCAACCGAGGGATCCGCCGGGTCTTTTAGGCTCAGAAGAGCCGCCAGATCCGAGTTGTTTTCCACGGTCAGGTTTCCTGGCGTAGACGTCGCCTCCGAGGCGGAGGGCTCTTCTTCAGACGTTGGCACGGCGGGAGATTGCGGACTCGAGGACGGGCTTGGTTGATCCGTCGGGGTCTCTGCCGCCTCGGTCGTTGCTGACTCTTTCGCCGGGAAAGTATGGTAACGGATGACCACTGGGGCATCCGGGGCGAATTTCTCATTCTTGGTGTAATCGGAATCACCGGCGATTGACACATCCTTCACCTCGCCATCGCCAGCAAACAACCCAATGACAAGGTCCGCGACCGCCTCGGTCGTGACGTTGGTGAACCCGGCGTTCTCGAAACGAGTGACAACATCCTGATATTTCTTGCCCTCGACTTCCGACGCCGAGAGCGGCGGGCCGACCCGCCCAGGAACATCACCTCCCCCGCACGCAGCGATCGGGAAAATGATGAGTAGAGCCACCACCATGGCGGCCACCCGAGACAGTCCGGGGTACGGTGAACGAGTGAGCATGCGTGCATCCTCAGGATGTGTTGGGCGCGAAAAGCGGGCGTGCCACACCTTGGCAAACCATCATCAATGTAGCCACATCGTTGGCGCCTGAATATTCCATTTGGTTGATTAACCAAAACCCCTTTCTCACATCCTGCACGGAGCGCGATCGGACCCCACTTTTCAAGGGTTTTACATCCAGTTCGCAATCTCCAATTGCAGATCCGAGAAGCAGACCCTTCCCCATGGCCACACAGTCTCCAGAAGCACTCGTGAGGTAAGCCTCGGCAGATGAGTAGACCTCCCCGTGGCGACCGACAGGGTCGCGGGCGATATTCCCGCGACCTCCACTTCACCCCCGCTTCGCTGCCCTTCATCCCAATCAGCGGCTTTCACGTGTGCGCTGTTCCGGGCGCGATCACCTGAAGCCCCACGGCCCGGGCCGCCTTACCGAGCCTGTGGCCGTAGGCGAGAACCGCAGCGGCATCGAGTCGCACGACCATGCCTCTCCCATCCACATTAAAAGGCTGACTGGTCGCCAATGACGCCGGAGACGCTAACAGGGTTCCCATGGAACCGAAATCCCAGGGCGCCATCATCGATCTGCCCCTACCACTTCCAGCACCGCGCCACAGCGCGCATACCTCATCTCACACTGGCCCCAGTGAGGGTCTCTCAAACTTTTGCCAGGCTTTTAAAACGCACATCCATGTCAACTGCACTACGTTCTCAGAGAGCCGCAAGCTTTTTCTACGGGGGAGACAACGATCAGCGAGCCCCTAGTCAACACCTAATGGATACTTATTGTAGATAACTTTCAATAACTGACACGCGACCTGCACATGGGACTCGTTTCACGCTTTCAATGAACATGTGTATCATTGATTACGTGCGGTAGCACTTACCTCAGAGTTAACGGAGACATAACGACACCCATGGTTCATAATTCGACTGGGAAAGAAGCCAGTTCCACCCCCTTGCCAAACAAGGCAAGAAGGAGTGCTGATACCCCCGACTCTTTGAAACAGAAGCACACATCCCTCCTTGGCTTTATCGGCCAGAAAGTACAAAAAGACTATCGACAATCAAAGGGATGCGAGAAGAAACCAAGAAACAACTTACGCTACATGCGCAGAGCAGGCAGGAAGTCTTCTCACTAGAGGCCATTTTGGCTGTCATTACATTGAAATCTACGAAAATGCTTACATTCGAATTGCCGCATCCCAAGACGAACTAAAGGGAAGTTTCGCGACAAGGGTCGCGCCCTTTGAAAAACTTCTTGCTTTTTCATTTTCAGAGGAACCCAGAAAGTAAAAGCAATGCGGCAGAGTCGTCAGCAAGCACCCTCCTCCGCACCGCAACTTCATTTTGTCGGGAAGGGCATGAAGGCAACTCTGCCGGGACTGGCCATCCAAGGGGTCGGCCACCCTACTCCAAAGGAAACTGGAGAAGAAGGCGACTCTGACAATAACGACCGACCACGAAGTCCACGTGATCGTCAAGACAAATTCCGAAGATCTCGAAGTAGGCCAAGCACTTGAAAAAGTCGCCCAGACGATTCTCGGTAGCGCCGCCACTACTGCCCCGCAACCTACGATGCCGCAGCTCCCTCCCGCCCAGCCTTCAAGATCATCAACCGTCGAACGCATCAGAGAGCTCGCAACCCTGAGGCTTATTCATGGGGTGCCAGAAACAGCGAAACCCCTTGTCGGAGCCCAGTTGCTAGCAGCTGTGAATAAGCCTCCCTGCATGACGACGGGATTCTTGATGATGCCGAATTTGCAGCCGCCAAGGCGAAGATTCTTGGAATACCATGAATCCCGCCAATCGCCATCGAGGCTTGTTTACAACCACTTCCAGAGACATCCTGATCAAGGATTTCTCTTGCAAAGATACTCGAGGAGGCATTACAGCCTTCCTCAAGTGCGTCCTGACTAGGGGTTTTACTGGCCGCCACGCTGTCTGTGAATAAGCCTCGAGGCAGCTCTGAATAAACCTCATTGCACACTAGACGGAATATCCAGTAACTCCACGCCAGGAAACCCGGCTTCCCACGCCGGCCCTAAATATCTCACGAACACCGGATTTTTGTTAAAGAGAGCCGTAGAAACGTCCTCCGATCATTAAAATCCCCACTCAGAGCGCGAATGCAAGTTGAGCCGGAGTTGCGGACTCATCCCCGAAGAAACGCCCCCATCGCACCGTCGCGTCAATCGCGATCTGACGCTTGCCGCGCGCCACCTCGCCGATTCAGCGTCCACGACAGGACGACTCCCTGAGGTGACACAACACCTGAATTCATGAAACTTTAGATCTTAAAATATCATCGGAGACGAAAGAGCGATACTTTGAGGGAGGGATGAGTGGGACGGTGGGTCACGCACTCCTGGCAGAGCACCTACAACGGTGGCCTGCGCCGGCGAGACCGTCGCTCCGGCGAGTACGTTGCCTACATCCCCGATCCCCTCGCGGGTGCTGGTCTCGCACTGACCCCTGAGACAGAAGGCTTGGCGGCTCAGGCGGAGGCCCGCGCGCGAGCCGTGAACGCATCACCGGATTTGGTGCGCATCGGAAGGTTTCTCCTGCGCAGCGAGGCGATCGCATCCTCCCGGATCGAGGGGATAGCACCATCGGCCCACAAGATTGTCCTGGCGGAGCTGGGGCAGCAGGAGGAGATCAAGGGGCTGAGCGAGCAAGCCCGCTCCGTCGCGCACAACATGACTCTCGTGCGCAGAGCCGTGGAAGAACTCTCGGACTCCCACCCCATGACACGCGAACACTTGGTGGCTCTTCACCGTAGCCTGCTACCAGATTCGCCGGAACATCACGGCATCCGCGTGGTCCAGAACTGGTTGGGAGGTTCCTCGTACCAACCGCTGGATGTCGACTTCGTTCCTCCGCCAGCCGAGCTTGTCCCATCACTGATCGACGACCTCCTGGAATACCTCAACGGAGCAACCCACGCCCCACTCATCCAGGCTGCGCTCGTGCACGCCCAATTCGAGACGATTCACCCTTTTTCACCGACGGCAACGGCCGCGTTGGCGGGCCCTCATTCACGCGACGCTGGCACGCCGAGGCCCTGCTCACCGGGCTGGTTCTACCGACGAGCTCTCGTCCCGGCAACGCTCGGCGACAGGTATGCTGAGGCTGTACCCTGTTTCGTGAGCCCACGGATGGGAAGCTGAACAGCAGCGCTGCACAGAGCGTTCCCGGGACCGGGCGCGATGCATGGATCGCTTTCTTCCTCAAAGCCGTCATGATTGCCTGCGATCAGGCGGAACAGATCTCCGCTGAGCTGGCCGATCTCCGGGAGGAATGGAATGAGAACCTTCAGCACTGGGCCAGTCACGGGAATGCGAGTCGCTCTCAACGGAAAGATCTCGGCAGCGCTACGGATCCTGGAGGAGCTGCCGGAGCACACCTGCTCCTCACGATCACAACGGCTTCACGAATCCATGGCATCTCGCGCACAGCCGCGTCCCGGGGCCTGGAGACCCTGCGGGCCGCCGGTATCCTGACGACCGAATCGGTGGGCGGGGGCCGACGGGCCTACACGGCGCGCAGCGTCCTGGACGTGATCACCTGGGCAGAACGTCGCTTGGCGAGCACATTTCGACACCCGCATCTCTGCCCACGCCCCGTCCCCGAACGACCGGGGGCAGCAGTGACCACAGCTCTCGCAAGATGCAACGCTCCGGGCGAGACGTCCCGCTGCTCAAGCGTGGCCCTGAGTCTCGCACCGTTGTGCATGTCGTCACGTCTCCCCGGCGGTGCGGCGGAAGCGGATGACCAGGACCCGCTCGGATCAGCGGGTCACAGCTGCGTGAAGTACCGGGCGACGGGCCAGCGTTCGTAGCCCATCGCCTCGTAAGTGGCGCGCGCCGGGGCGTGCCCCACGTCTCCGCCGGTCTCGACCGCGACCATCCGCATCCCGACCGCCGGCGCGCTCGTACGCGTGCTCCATCAACGCTCGCCCAATGCCTTTGCGCTGATGCGCGGGGTCGACACACAGGATGTGAGACCTCGCCCATGGAGTCCCTCGGTGAAGTCGGGTGCAGACCCACCCGGCAATCTCGTCGTCCGACGAGAGCGCGACGTCGCAGTTTCCCGCTTCATCGTCGAGGACCTGGGAGAGGTCTGCCCTCTGACGAACATCCCATCCATCCGGGTAGAAGTTGTCATACACGGGAAACGCGGCACGAAACCGCGGTCGAGGTCATCACGCATCGCCTCGAAAAGCCGAATCCCACGCGCGAATCGACAGGTCGAGAATCTGCTCACGCATCGCGGTCTCGTAGGGCACGATTCTCACGTCCGGAAGCAGTCACACGGCAGAGCCTACTGCATCCTGAATCCCTCGGCCTCCGGCAGTCGACGCGCAGGCCCCCGAGTCTGAACCCCATCCAGATGATCGTCCGGGCTGCGGCGGCGTCCTTCGAGCCAGTTTCCTCCAGCGGTGGGGTGTGGATGGGAGGCAACACGGACGACTACTTCGCGGTCGTTGCCGGGGTCGGGCAAGGCGGCTGGAAGTAGACTTGCCCGTATGACGTTCCAACCCGCGCAGTCCCTGATGGAGGCGTTTAGCAGTCTGGAGTTCGACGAAGCCTCCCGAGTCACGGTGACCCTCGCTTCGTCGACACCCAGCAGGCACGCGGCCTCGAGCAGACCAGGCGACGCCTGGCGCGGAAACTGGGGTGGGATCCAGAAACCGACGCGTTCTTCCCAGCGACCACCAAGCACGTGTTGTTCTTCGGCCACATCGGCAGCGGCAAGACCACGGAGCTCAGGCAGTACCTGGGACCGCTTCATCGCGTCCGGCCACTACCTCGCCGGTCGAGGTCAACGTCCTCACCTGCTCGACAGCAACAACCTCGCCTACAGCGAGGTGCTGATGGCGATGGCGGAGCAGCCTGCTCCAGGAGCTCGAAGCCAAAGGGCATCGAGGTGCCGGATGCGTCCCTCAATCCCATCCAGGGTGGTTCGCCGCAGCACCCGGGTGGGGAGATGTTCACGGAAGCCGGGGCGGGAACGGAGGCGAGCGCCGAACTCGGCGGTGGATTCCCAGGCTGCTCAGGCTATTTTCTCGGGTGACTTCGTCGCTTCAAGACGGGCGCGTCAACCAAGGATGCGATGCGCATCGAGATCCGCAATCGTTTCACCTCAGCTCGCCGACGCGTTCAACGCGCTCATCAGGAGCGCAGAGGAGTCTCTGGACGGTCGCCGGATCGTCTTTCTCATCGACGGCACGGGACAAGTTGCGGGGCAAGGACACGGAAGACTTCTTCATCTACGACGCCGAGCAGTTGTTGGCCATAGCCACGTTGGTAATCTATACCGCCCTGCTCCAGCTGAAGTACGACGGCAGGGATCGGCGGCAGCTGGACGCCGACCCTCGTGCCGCCCAGCTGATCAAGCTCTCCGAACGCACCACCACGCGCTGCGAGGCCGGCTGGGCCGCCATGCGAGAGATCCTTCTGCGGCGGGCCGACGAGACGCTCTTCGAATCCGACGAGGTGATCCGGCTTCCTCGTCGAGCATTCCGGCGGCCATCCCGCGAGGTTGCTGCACCTGCTCCGTCTCTGCTGCGAGCTGGCCCCCGGGGAGGTGATCGATCACGCGACCGCCCAGGCTGCCATCGGTCGCCTCGCGGCCGATTACCGCCGCTGGCTCACCCGAAGGACTCACTCCCTGCTCTGTGAGATCGATCGAACTCCCGGGCACGGTGGGAACGACGAACGAGCCCAGCGGCTGCTGCTCGCTGGGCCCTCATGGAGTACAACGACGGGAGTTGGCGCCGCAGCCATCCGTCGTCCGCACCCTGGAGGGTACGTCAGGCCGCAGCTCAATGACCGAAGGGCCAGCCTCGGCACCGAACTGGGTCGGCTCTGCGCGGGCGGTCGGCCACGGGCCGGATTTTTCAGATCCTCACCGTGGAGGCCGTCGCGGACGAGGCCAGGACGAGCGGGAGGCCACTGACTACACGGCCCAGGAACGAGGGCCTCCGCGTGGCCGAGGTGTGTTGGGATCCCGCCGCCGACGCGGAGGACCTGGAGCGGCTGATCGTTGCGGCAGCCACCGACGCCGATCTGATCCACTTGTTCGGCGCCTCGGATTGGCTCACTCCCCAGCGATGGCAGGGGCTCAACATCCGCCGGGACCGCCTGGCAGAGAACGCCCGCGCCCGCCTGGTGTGGTGGCTCCATCCGCGGAACGTTGCGGAAATGGCAACTCAGGCGCCGGACCTGTGGGCCTGGCGGGGAGGCGTCTATTCTTTCCTCAACGTCGCTGTGCCCAGCGTCTCGCCGCTCACGAGCTTCGACTTTCCCCACGAGACCCCGGGCGGAGGCCGGCCCAGAGCCACGCCGCAAGAGGATTCGCGAGATTCGGACGTGGCTCGAAGGCACCCCCCAACCAGAACTGGCCTACGAGGTGGCACGGGAGTGGGGAGACCTGGCGCTCAGCCTCGGCGAATTCGACGAGGCCCGCCACGCATACCGGGACATCGCCCTGCCCGCCGCCCGGCTGCACCACACGGCACTAGGGAGGTGCTCGCCATGAAGAATGCGCTGGCGACGGTCGCACACAGAGGCTGGCGACTTCGGCGGCGCCATTGAGATTCTCGAGGACGCGGCGGAAGAGTCGGAGCGATCCTCGCGCCGACCACCCCGATACCCTCCGCGCCTCGCAACAGCCTCGCCCTCGCCTACCGGGCAGCGGGCCGACTCAACGATGCCATCCCGCTACGAGGAAACCCTCACAGCCCTGGCCCGAATCCTCCGGGCCCCAACCACTAACGCCCTCACCAGCCGCAACAACCTCGCTTTCTCACTTACCGGGCAGCGGGCCGAGTCAACGACGCCATCCCACTCTTCGAAGAAACCCCTCGAAGCCCGAACCCAAATCCTCGGGACCCATCCCACCCCGACACCCTCACTCAGCCGCAACAACCTTGCCGACGCTTACGGGCTGCGGGCTGAGTCAACGACGCCATCCCACTCTTCGAAGAAACCCTCACAGCCCAAACCCAAATCCTCGGACCCAACCACACTACACTCGCAATCCGCAACAACCCTCGCCACTCGCCTCACCAGAAAGCGGACCGACTCAACGAGCCATCCCGCTCTTCGAAGAAACCGAAGCCCGAACCCGAATCCTCAGGCCCAACCACCCTAGCACCCTCGGCTCCCGCAACAATCTCGCCAATGCCTGACCAGGCCGCAGGCCGACTCAACGACGCCATCCTCTACACGAGGAAACCCTCACAGCCCTAACCCAAATCCTCGGACCCAAACTCACCCGACACCCTCAACTCCCGCGACAACCTTGCCCTCCTCACCAAGATGCAGGCCGGTTCAACGACGCCATCACTCTTCGAAAAACCCTCAAAGCCCAAACCCAAATCCTCGGGACCCGACCACCCACCCCTCACCAATCGCATCGACCTCGCCACCGCCTAGCCGAAAGCGGGGCCGACTCAACGATGCCATCCACTTTTCAAAAATTCTCGAAGCGGAGCCCGAATCCTCGGCCCGACACCCGACTCTCGACTAGCCACAACAACAGCAGCGTGGCATGCGCGGCAGCAGACAAACCGTTCCGACGAAGAGCGGCCTGGAACCTCGGCTTGGTTGCTAGACCCTCTTGAGGGAGGCGCGAAGACGATACTGCGTCGCTGAAACTAGTCTGGGAGCTACGCCAACGCATTTTAGTGAGCTCATCCGTCTGTTGAAGCCCACATGCCCAAGTTTGATGACCTCGATCCAGGGCGGAGGCTTTGAAGGCATCCATAGCGGCAGGTCACCAGCACCACTGGGGCGCTGACGGCACTGCGAATGATGCAGCTCGCGCCCTTGATGAGGGCCCGTTGACTGGCGCAAAGGCTAAGATGGCGTCACATCTGGCCAACAGCACCCTCGGCCACATCACGCGAAACACACGAAATGCTCTACTCGTCGCTTTCGCCACGTGACGCCAAGGCCTCCTCACACATTGAACCGGAACTCCACGTTTATCTGGCGGTTACACGACTCCACTAGGTCACACTTCCTGATCCTCCGCTGGATCAACCTCTGTCCAGTGCTGGATTCCGCTTGCATTTCACAAGGCGAAACGCGCTCTGTCACCTCACGCCATTGTCTTCCCGCTCGCCTCGATGTGATCGATCCACCGAGCGGCTTGTTGTAATAACGCATCTTGCCTCCACACCAGGACACTTCCCCACAGATCTTCTCAAGCGTTATCCGACGTCCCGAACCATTCTGCCCACCCAAAGATCATGCGGCTTTGCAACTGGCCACTAGTCATGACGTAAGCTGAGCACGAGACCAGGATCGGGATCGGGATCAGAAAGCATCGACCATATAACGAGGGCACTGCCGCCTGAAGCCCGCCAGGACCTGAATAAACAGATATAGCTGGCTGAAACACTTTCCGGAGAACAAGCTCATCAACCCGACAAACAGTCTACAGGAACAATACGCTTAGTGATGGGACTGCCATTTCGGAACGGCCTCATATGTTGCCGTCGGAACGATATCTGCTGGAGGGATTGACGACCGCGTCACGCCCAGCTCTAAATGTTCCCGCGGAGGTCCCCGCCTCCAGTACTCACGACATTCCCCGCGCCGCCATTCAAAGAGGCTCCACAATCCCCGCAGAACCTCTGCTGCAACTCCACAGATCTTCCGCATACGGGGCAGATCACTTCTTCCCCCCAGACGTAAGCCCCGTCCGGAATTCCACGAGCATCGCCGTCCTGCATGAGCGTAGTCCTTGCCCTCCAGGCGCATCTTGCCGGCCGCCTTTGCCGCTGCTTCGGAGCCTGCCGCCACGAGGTCGTCGAAGCTGACGACCTGGGCCTTGATGAAGCCCTTCTGGAAGTCGGTGTGGATCACCCCCGCCGCTTCGGGGGCCGTCGCTCCCTGGGGGATGGTCCAGGCCCTGGCCTCCTTCGGGCCCGCCGTCAGGTAGGACTGGAGGCCGAGGGTGTCGTAGCCGACCCTGGCCAGCACGTCGAGGCCCGGTTCCGTGATTCCCATCTCCTCCAGGAATGCGCGGCCCTCCTCCTCGTCCATCTCCACCAGTTCGGCCTCGAACTTCGCGTCGAGGAAGATCGCCTCGGCAGGGGCGACGACCTGGCGCATGCGGTCCTTGAGGTCCTCGTCGGCCAATTCGTCCTGATCGCAGTTGAACACGTACAGGAACGGTTTCGCGGTGAGCAGGAACAGGTCGCGCAGCAACTCCAGGTCCAGTCCCGAACCGTGGATCCGTTTCCCGGATTCGAGGACCTCGACGGCCGCCTGCATGCCTTCCAGCTTCGGGCGCGACTCCTTCTTGATCCGCGCCTCCTTCTCCACGCGCGGCAGCGCCTTCTCCAGGCTCTGGAGGTCCGCGAGGATCAGTTCCGTGGTGATCGTGTCGATGTCGCCGGCCGGATCCACCTTTCCGTCGACGTGCGTCACGTCGACGTCCTCGAAGACGCGGGTCACCTGGCAGATGGCGTCGGCCTCACGGATGTTGGCGAGGAACGCGTTGCCCATGCCCTCGCCCTTCGACGCCCCCGGACAATGCCCGCGATGTCCACGAAACTCACGGTGGCGGGCACGATGCGCTGGGAGCCGAAGATCTTCGCCAGCACCGGCAACCGCGAATCAGGCACCCCCACCACGCCGACGTTTCGGTTCGATCGTCGCGAACGGGTAGTTGGCCGCCAGCACGTCGTTGCGGGTCAGCGCGTTGAACAGGGTCGACTTGCCGGCGTTCGGGAGGCCGACGATTCCAATGGTGAGAGCCACGAGCGACGAGTCTACGGCACGCCACCCCGGGAGGCGGTCGGCGTCGCGCCGACAAAAATATTTACGAACCTCTTGCGTTTCCCAAATGCTGTGGGTTAGGGTTTCCTCAGTAACCGACACAGTTGGTCACAGGTGCTCAGGACCACCGTCATGCGCTCTGCCACAAGCGCTCGGCAGGCCCGCCGCGCCGGCCTTTTTCTCTCCTTGGGCCGGGTTCGCAGGCGGGCCTGCACACTGTTTCAAGGGGTTCCGCGGATGTGAGCACTGGCCCGATACCGCTGCGAGAGGGACAGCCGAGGGCGGCTCCCGGGCGACCGCAGGGTGGTTCCGACACGCCCCGCTCGTCGACGCTGGTGGGACTCGACTCCACCGACGTCGGGGGAACCGGTCACCCCGCGAGGTAGGCGCGCAGCGCCGCGGCCAGATGGTGCGGGTCATCCACCCCGCACATCTCCCGGGCCGAGTGCATCGACAACAACCCGATGCCGACGTCCACCGTCACCATGCCCAGGCGCGTGGCGGTGATGGGGCCGATGGTGGAGCCGCACGGCATCGCATTGTTGGACACGAACACCTGCGACGGCACCCCGCGGCCTCGCAGGCCTGCAGCCATCCCAGCGCCTCACCCACCGCGTCGGTGGCGTAACGCTGATTGGCGTTGATCTTCAACATGGGACCGCCGTTGGGAACGAGATCGACTCGCGGGTCGTGGTGCTGGGGGTAGTTGGGGTGAACCAGGTGCCCGGCGTCCGCCGAGACACAGGAGCCGCGGGCGTACAGCGCCTTCGTCGCGTCGAGATCACACCCTGCGACGGATGCGATCCGCTCCAGCACGTCCTCGAGGAACGGCCCGGCCGCCCCGGGCTGGTGGCGGAACCGATCTCCTCGTGGTCGAGGCGGCCAGGACCACCAGGTCGTCGCCCTCGCCCAGGTCCTCGATGGCCGTCAACCCGGCGTGGGTGCTGGAGAGGTTATCCAGACGCGACGAGGCGAAGAACTCGTTGCGCAGCCCGAACCGAGCCGGAGGCTGTGAGAGGTAGGTGAACAGGTCGTGTCCCAGGACATCGCCAGCCCTCACCCCGGCCTGTTCCGCGAGGGACCGTCAGCAGATCGGGTTCGGCATCGAGGGTGAAGACGGGCTGGGTGTGGGTCTGTCGATCAAGCGTGAGACCGTCATTGACCGACCGGTCCAGGTGAATGGCCAGCTGTGGAGCCTGGCCACGGAGTCGAGACGCACCAAGTGCTGGGCGCCGTCGCGGGTGATGATGCGACCCGCGACACCAAGTTCCCGATCCAGCCACGAGTTCAGCAGCGCACCGCCATAGATCTCGACGGCAATCTGACCCCACCCGCGGAAGGAGAAAGCTGGCCTCGGGTCTTTGACCTTCAACGCCGGGGAGTCGGTGTGAGCACCCACGACGCGCAGCCCGGTGGCATCGTCGATGCGTTCCGGCTGTCGCCAGGCGATCACGGCGCCGTGCCGCACGACGAAAAACCGACCGGCGCCCCGCGGGAACCGGCCCTTCTCGTCAACCGAGACGAAACCGGCATCGGCAAGGCGCGACGCCATGCTCGAGGCCGCGTGATAGCTCGTCGGGGAGGCCGTCACGAAAGCGGCCAGGTCATCCAGATGGGAGGAAGGAGTCGAGAACACAATCCCATTCAACACCCGCCCCGACGACAACCGCTCCCCACACGGGCGTGGAGTGCGGCAAAAATGTCGGTACCGTCTGCGACCCTTCCCTCATGGACACTTCCTCACTGCTCCTGGCCCTGGCGGCGCTGCTGGTCGGCGTGGCACTCGGTTTCCTGCTGGCCCGTCAGAGCGCCGCCACCCGCACGGCACGCGCCGAGGCCGAACGCGACGCCGCCGTCAAACGGGCCGCGGACGTCACCGCGGACCGTGAGCAGCTCGCCCACCAGTTCCGGGCCCTGTCGGCGGATGCCCTGGAGAAGCAGACGCACCAGGCCGACCGCGCCGCGGAACTGCGCCTGACCCCGATATCCGAGGCGCTGCGGCAACTCCAGCAGCGGCTGGCGGAGGTGGAAAACCAGCGCACCGCCCTGGCAGCGGAACTCAGGCAGCAGGTGGAGGGGGTCCGGGTTTCCGGTGAGGCGGTGCGGAAGGAAGCGGCATCGCTGGCGACGGCGCTGCGGGCCCCTCACGTGCGGGGCGCCTGGGGTGAGTCCAGTCTGCGGCGGATCGCGGAGGTCGCGGGGCTGGTGGAGCACTGCCATTTCGAGACCCAGACCAGCTACACCTCCTCGGAGGGCAACCGGCTGCGCCCCGACATGCGCATCGACCTCGACGGGGGCAGAGCGGTGTTCGTGGATTCGAAGGTGCCCCTGTCGGCCGTGCTGGAGGCCTGCCAGGCAGAGGACGAGGAGGAACGCGCCGCGCACCTGCGGCGCTTCGTCAGACACGTCCGCACCCACATCGACCAGCTCTCCGCCAAGGAGTACTGGGCCCTCGACGCCGGCAGCCCCGAGTTCGTGGTGCTGTTCCTCGGCAGCGACGAGTTCTACCGCCTCGCCCTGGAACAGCAACCCACCCTGCACGAGTACGCCGCCGCCCGTCGGATCACCCTGGCGGGGCCGGGCCTGCTGATCCCACTGCTGCAGATCATCTCTCACGGGTGGCGGCAGTCGCGGCTGGCGGAGTCGGCGACGAGAATCAGCGCGCTCGGACGTGAGCTGTACTCCCGGCTGGCGACCCTGGGAACGCACTTCGAGAAACTGGGGGCGTCCATCAACGGCACTGTCAAGAACTACAACGCCGCCATGGGCACGCTGGAATCGCGGGTGCTGGTCTCGGCGCGACGATTCCGGGCGTTGGACGTCTCGCATGGACGAGCTGCCGCACCTGAGCCCCCGTCGATGAGGGGGTTCGGGCCCCGTCGCCCCGGAGCTGACGGCTCCTCCGGAGGCGGGGTGAAAAGGTCTCATCACCGACGGTTCCCCTGCCCCTCGAGGCCGGGTGCGCCGGCCCTCACGGGTCAGCTCACCCAGCTTCAGGGACGAACACCACGCCCTGTCCCCGCGCCCCAGGGGATCTACGAGTAGATGCGCGGCACCTGGGAGCGATCGGGCACGACACCTCATAGGGTGATGGTGCCCATCAGGTCGGCGAGTTCCTCCATGGTGATCTGCTCGTCGCCCTGACGTCCGAGCAGCACCACCTCGTCGCCCACCGCGACCTGCGGGTCGTCGGGGCCGAGATCGATCATCGTCTGATCCATGCACACCCGACCCGCGATCGGGCGAGGAACGCCCGCCCACCAGCATGCGACCCCGGTTGCTGAACGGTCGCGAGTAGCCGTCGCCGTACCCGACGGGGACGGTGGCGATCCACGTGTCGCGCGGGCGGTCCATGTGCGACCGTATCCAACGGTTTCCCCTGGGGACGCGTTTGAGGAACGAGATCCGCGACGTCCAGGTGCCTGCGGGGACTCAAGCCCTCCCACGCGGTGGACGAGTCGGCCCGGTAGCCGTAGGCGATGATCCCGGGGCGGATCAGGTTGGTGCCCGTCAAGTCGTGGCCGAGCACCGCCCGGAGTTCCCGGCGTGGATGTAGGGGATCTCTCCGACGGCGTTGCGGATCTCGTCGACGACGGCGATGAACCGGGCGAGCTGATCCTTGGTGAATTCTTCACCTTCGGGACAGTCGCTAATCGGCAGGTGGGTGAACACGCCCTCGAGGATCAGATTGGGGCTTTCCTTGATCTGTGTTGCCAAGGCGACGGCATCGCCGGGATGGACACCGACACGTCGCATGCCGGTGTCGATCTTCAGGTGCACGGGGTGGCGGACATCTGCGCGTTCGGCGGCCTCCTGAGCCGCATTCACACCCGCAGCATCACCCACGGAAATGGTCAGGCGCGCGGCGATGGCGCGATCAGCTCCTCCGGGAAACAGGGCGAGAATTTCAGGGCGGGAGCTCGACACCCCCGCTCAGGCTGCTCGGCCTCCGACACCTCTGCACGCCGAGCCACTGGGCGGAACCCACGGATTCGACGTGCCGGGCGACGGGAACTATCCCGTGCCCATAGGCGTTGGCCTTGACAGGAAGGAGGACTGCACGACCAGGGTTGCGTTCGCTCGCCAGAGCAAGATTCGCGTCGATGGCGGCCAGGTCTACGTTGAACTGGGAAGGACACATGACCCCATTCTGGCGCACATAGCGAGACCGCGGGGATGGCGGTGCCCGTTTCGAGTGGCAGAATGGCCCCCATGTCGAACAACCAGTGGACCGGCGCCCAGGATTGGAACGCCCAGCCCAGCAGTCGAACGCCCAGGAATGGAACGCGCAGTCGGCCCAGGATTGGAACGCATCTGCGCAACAGCCCGCCCAGGATTGGGGGGCGCAGTCTCAGGATCAGACCACCATCCAGCCCGCAGCCCAGGAATGGAACGCACCCGCACGGACCAAACCTCCGTGACCGGGGCTCAGGATTGGAACTTGCCCACCCAGCAATCCGCCCCGGGTGAGGGTGCCGGCACCCAGGGCCAGGAGAACACAGCCCAGCAGAACATGCGGGACTGGAACCAGCAGGCGGCCTGGGGCGCTGCCCAGCAGTCGTCGCAGCCCCAGCAGCAGTGGGGCGGCCAGCAGCAGGCCGCTGCTCCCTACGGTGGCCAGCAGCAGTGGGGTGGCCAGCAGCAGGCCCCATCCGGTCTTGGCGCGCTCTTTGACTTCGGTTTCAGGGCAGTGCGCTCAGAACGGCATCGGCACCGTCTACCTGGTGACCGTGATCTGCTTCGCAGTCTTCGCTCTCTTCGAGCTCGTCTCTGGCATCGGTCTCAACTCCGGCCAATACGGTGGAAATGTCTTTCTCATCCTCCGCGCCCTGTTCGTTCCGGTGGCGTTGGCCTTCGTGGGTATCACCCTGTCCGCGCCTTCCTGGAGGGATGGCCGCCTTGGTCAAGAAAGAACGACGACACCGGGGTGACACCTCCCCTACGAACCATCAGGCCGGGCCCTACGGCGGGCCCGGCCTTTCTCGTTCTGGGATCAGAACAGCAACGCCAGGGCGGGTTCCGCGAGGATCTCGGCGACGTCGTGGAGGAACCGGGGAACCCTGTTCACCGTCGATGATCCGATGATCGAAGGAAACGGCCAGGGGTGGTGACCCAGCGCGGCACGACCCTCTCCTCCGCACCGACACCCACCACCCAGGGGCGGCGCTGAATGGCACCCATGCACAGGATCGCCGATTCGTCGCCGTTGATGATGGGGGTTCCCGCATCAACCCCGAAGACACCGACGTTGGTGATGGTGAAGGTGCCTCCCGCATAGTCGGGGGGCTGAAGCTTGCCGTCGCGGGAAACGGCAACGAGCTGGTTGAGGGCCCGGCACAGCTCCAGGAGGCTGAGGTCCTGCGCGGCCTTGATGTTGGGCACCATCAGTCCCCGCGGGGTGGCGGCTGCGACACCGAGGTTCACGTTCCGGTGGTAGACGATCTCACGGTTCTCCTCGTCCCAGGACGTGTTGAGGTCGGGGTTACGACCCAACGCCAAACACACCGCCTTCGCGTGAATCAGCAGCGGCGAGACACGCAACCCCGCGAATTCCCGTCGTGCCCTGAGGGTCTCGACGAACTCCATCGTGCCGGTGACATCGGTGGTCAGCCACTCGGTAACGTGCACGTGAGTGTTGACGGAACGCACCATCGCCTCGGCGGTGACCCTGCGCACCCCCTTGATGGGAACGCGGCGCTCCCCACGACCCTCCGGACCGTGCGACGACCCGAATCCGTGGCTTCGCGGTCCCGGATCCTGGAAACTAGCGGCGTCGTTGATGACCCTGCCCTGCGCGGGTTCCTCCCGGCTCCCTCCCCGCAGCCCGGGACGGTTCGAAGATCCACGCCGCCTCGACATCGGCGCGGGTGATGGTGCCCTCCGACCCAGTTCCGCGACCTTCCCGAGATCGACCCCGAGATCGCGCGCACATGCGCACCGGCGGTTTGGCCCGTGCGGACTGCGGGTCGGAGGCCAGCACCAGCGTCGATTCGGTGGGTGCATCCCTGTCTCCGGCAACGGATCGCCGACGGGAACGGCGACGACCCGACCCGTCGGATCCACGTCGTCAGGACGCCGCGACGGCTCACGAGGGGCATAGCTCTCCCCCAACGCCTGACGAGCGGCCTCCGCATCCCGGTCGGTGGCGCTCCTGCGGCAGCGCCGCGACGTGGCAGTTTCATCGCGAGGGCCCGTAGCCGACGGGGTCAGGGGGCTCCTCCCCATCACCCTCCACGCCGTCCTCGATCTCGACGATGGCGGTGCCGACCTCCACCGTGACCCCCTCCGCCACCAGCAACGACGTCACGGTCCCGGCATAGGGCGAGGGCAGCTCCACCAGCGACTTGGCGGTCTCGATCTCGACGAGCACGTCGTTGACCTCGATGTCCTGCCCGACGGTGACCCGCCAGGCGACGATCTCGGCCTCAGCGAGACCCCTCACCGGGGATCCGGAAGAAGGAACTGGCGTTTCATCATCACTCCTTTTCTCCCAGGCTCACCAGGCCAGGGAACGGTCGAGGGCGTCGAGGATGCGGTCCGCCGACGGCAGAACTCGTCTTCCAGGCGCGACGGCGGGTAGGGGATGTCGTAGCCGGTGACGCGCAGCACCGGGGATTCCATGTCGTAGAACAGCTCCTCGTGGAGGCGGGCGGCGATCTCCGCGCCCAGCCCGAGGGTGCGGGGGGCCTCGTGGACGACGATGGCGCGGCGGGTGCGGCGCACGGAGGCGGTCCAGGCTCACCCAGTCGATGGGCGCGAGGGATCTGAGATCGACGACCTCCACCGACGTGCCCTCCTCGGCGGCGACGGCGGCGGCGTCCAGGCAGGTGCGCACCATCGGCCCCCACGCGATGAGGGTGGCGTCGGTTCCCTGCCGAAGGACAGCGGCCTGGTGCGTAGGGGATGGGTCGCTGCTCGGAGTCCACCTCCCCTTGACGTGGTAGCGGCGTTTTCGGTTCGAGGAAGATCACGGGATCCGGGGATGCGACGGCCTGCTGAATCATCCAGTGGGCGTCGTGCGGGCTGGAAGGGGTGACCACCTTCAACCCGGGGGTGTGGCAGAAGTACGCCTCGGGGGATTCGGAGTGGTGCTCGACGGCCCCGATACCGCCGCCGTAGGGGATGCGCACCACCATCGGCATCGGCTGGCGCCCGGCGGTGCGGGCGTGCAGTTTCGCGACCTGCGTGACGAGCTGATCGAAAGCGGGGAAGACAAAACCGTCGAACTGGATCTCGGCGACCACACGGTAGCCGCGCATCGTCAAACCGACGGCGGTGCCAATGATCCCCGATTCCGCCAACGGCGAGTCGATGACCCGGTTGGTTCCGAACTCGGCCTGGAGGCCCTCCGTGATGCGGAACACGCCACCGAGTTTCCCGACGTCCTCGCCGGTGATCAGGACCTTCGGGTCAGCCTGGAGGGCGCGACGCAGGCCCAGGTTGATGGCCTTGGCGATCGTCATGGTGCTCATGCCTGCTCCCCTGCTACCCATTCAGCGTACTCACGTCGCTGCGCCTCCAGGGCGACTGTGTTCTCGGCGTAGACATTGCCGAACAGTTCATCCATGGTCAGATCCGTCAGTTTCGGGATGGCGGCGCGAATCTCGGCACCGAAGTCGCGGGCATCAGCGTCGAGGGCAGCCAGCCAGGCATCGTCAATGACACCTTGCCGTTTCAGGTGGGCGGTCAGACGGGTGATGGGGTCGCGACCGGCCCACTCAGCTGTTTCCGCATCGAGGCGATACTTGGTGGGATCGTCGGAAGTGGTGTGGGCGCCCATCCGGTAGGTGAAGGCCTCGATGAAAGTGGGGCCCTCGCCCTTATGGGCGCGTTCTAGGGCCCAGCGGGTGACGGCGTGGACGGCCAGCACGTCGTTGCCGTCCACCTGCACCCCGGGGAACCCGAATCCGCGGGCGCGTTGGAACAGCGGGATCCGCGATTGCAGCGCGATGGGTTCGGAGATCGCCCACTGGTTGTTCTGGCAGAAGAAGACGACGGGGGCGTTGTAGCTGGCCGCGAACACGTAGGACTCGTTGACGTCGCCCTGCGAGCTGGCTCCGTCGCCGTGGTAGGCGATCACGGCTGCGTTGTCGCCGGCGTCGTTGCCGACGAGGCCGTCCAGTTGAAGGCCCATGGCGTAGCCGGTGGCGTGGAGGGTTTGGGGAGCCGATGATGATCTGATAGTTGCGGAACCGGTCGAGCTGATCCCAGGCCCCGGCGTCGCACCCCGGAACAGGGCCAGGATCTGCTGGAAGGGGCAGACCGAGAGCCAGGAAGACGGCGTGTTCCCGGTAGGTGGGGAAGACGACGTCGTGGGTTCCGAGGGCGTGTGCGGAGCCGACCTGCGCGGCCTCCTGACCGAGGGCAGGCGGCCACAAACCAAGTTCGCCGTGCCGCTGTAGGGCCGTGGCCTCGGTGTCGAAACGCCGGCCAACACCATGTCCCGCAGGTACTGGGTCAGGTCGTCGTCGGTTCCCTCGAAGGAGAACTCGGGGTTCTCGACGCGCCGCCCATCGGGGGTCAGCAACTGCACCATGTCGTGTTTCATGACTCTCCTAAAACCTACGCAACCGTAGCCTACGGGCACGTAGGTTCCTCCTGAAGGTCGAAACCCACAAATCCTTCGACGAGTTGTCGGTTCCACCACCCCGGGAACTGCCCACGCCCCCACACGCGGCACGAGGCGCACCCGTGTCGTCTTTTTGGTTGACAGGAGTCGACGCGCGCCGCCTCGTTCACGGCATTGTTCGAAGTCGGGTCGGTGTTGGCCAGGTCCCGATACGAGACGTCCCGACCTCTCGCAGCAACCCCAAGGGTTGCGGGCACAGGGGCTTCTTCGGTTGGGTTTTTGTACCGGGGAGTCGGCACGGCGGGCGCACGCGTCGCCGTTGAGTTGCAGGAAGGGAACTGCTGATGTCGCAGTGGAAGATTGTGCCCGCGGCGGTGAGAGCGGTGTTGCTGGAGGTTTCCGGGCGGCAGGGAGGGCCTGGCCGACGTTTTCCGAAAAAGACCTCGAAGCCATCGAGGGTTGCTTTGTCGTGGTGTCCAGAGGTCGCCGGATACATTCCAGCCGCACTGAATCGGGTGATGGAAAACCAGAAGGAGAACCTGCAGACGGTAGCGTCGCGTGAACGCTGGAGTCGTGGGCGTGGGCATGCATTGATTTCTTACGAGCAAGGCCAACGAGAGATGGCCGGGAATTTCGAGAGGAGATGTTCAATTCTGCGGCATCTGGAGACTTCTCGTATTTCGATCAATATGGCTACAAGGGCGAGGAGTAGGACATGCCAGGCGAGAACACTCCAGTGGACGCAACTGGCCTGATCAACCCAGACGCTTTTCCCTGCAAATCAAAACCTTAGATCCCGAAGCAATCAATTCCGCCGGTAAATCCTTGCGCTCCATGGGCGTCGACGTCGTTTCACGGACAACCGAGATCAGGAATTCCTGGTCAAGGTTACCGGACTTCTACGAGTCTCCGGAACAGGAGCAGGTGTACAGCTTGATGCTGAAAACCACCCTCCCCTCCTTTGCCATCAGGGCTGCACTGGTGATATCCGGATCGGCCATCCAGGATTATGCCAGCACGATGAGCACAATAAAAAGAGCTTCAAGACCTTGAAAGGATGCAGAGGAATTCCGAGGAGAGCTCAGGCCGGATACGATGAACAGGGTGCCAGATTCGAGACGTCACGATTCCCCGGCCCGCCGGCGTGGGATGGATTGGCGCCGCGCCACCGTTAAAGACAGAGAAGACCGACTGGCGGCGCCATACGGCATGCCGTCGACAAGAACAACGAATTCGTGGCGAAATACAACGCAATCTACGTGAAGATCACCCAGGCCGTCAGCGAGTGCGCAGACAAGATCAACAAAAACGGACTCGACGGTGTGCATTCCAGCTCCCCGGCCCCCACCCTCGAAGAACTGGAGCAGATGGGCCCCATGCCTTGAGGGAGCCCCCGGGGAACGTCAAGCAAAGAACTGCGCTGATTCGCTTCAACATGGGGGCCAGCCGATTCTTCCAGGAGGCCTGGGACAGCACCAAACGTCTCGCAGGTTTCGACGAGCATGGCTGGAGCATTGGGAACACGTGGAACACGATCTGGAGCGGTGCAGTGGGCATCACAGACCTGGGCACATCGCTGGTCGTCTCCGTTATCGTGACTCCCTTCATCGCACTGGGAGGGTACAAGCCCAGCGAATGGGAACGCGAACGCTTAGAAGTCTTCACCCGCGCAGGGACGGACCTGGTGGGCTTCGATCTCGACGCCCACTGGGCCGGTGAGGACGGCTGGCACAGGTGGAAGAACGATCCCATCGCCACCGGAACCGAGCTGGGTCTCGGGTTCTTCGGAAAAAGCAGCCGCTTTGAAGACCTTGAGCAAGCTCGGCCTGCTTCCCAAAATTCCGCACCCGGTCACGCACCTACGCAACCAGATCCCGAGATTCACAACAGGCCTCAAGAACTTCAGCGCATCCCTCAAGGATTGGATGCACAAGGGTAACCGAGAAGATCTTCGAAGGGATCGACAAACTCGGCGAGACGGCTGACAACCTGGCCAACGAGATCCGCAAGAGACACGGTCGCCAACCCGCCTATGCCGGCGCGCCCAGCAATGGGCGCAGGGGAATCACCAACAATTTCGACGTCGTCCACCACACCGCGGATCCCACACCCGGCACCGGCAAGCGCTCCGAAAACCCACCCAAACCACGTCGAGTCGCCGACGATCCTCACCCAGACGCTGGCGATCGTCAGGCTCACGGCTCCAACGGAAACGACCCTCGACCCCAGACTCGGCATCAGGGTCGCTACACCCCACCATCTGCCCCCAGGAACGAATCCTGACTACTATCCCTGACGGCCTACCGCACCCGGATCCCCACATGGGCAACGAATGGACCGGCGACACAAGACCCGGATTCGACAAGCCCCGAACCCTCGACCCGGGGAGATTCCGATGGCGGTCCGGGAATGGCAGACCCGCAACCGCGGGATGTCCAAGACAGCCGCCGAATACCAGAAGCACGTCACCGGGGTCGATCACACCCTGAACGCGAACGAGAAGAGTTTCGCGATACAGGAGTACATTGTCCGCAAATCCGACGGGCAACCAGTCGACTTCGATGGCCACGTCTGGCGCAAGGACGGCAATGGAAACCCACAGGAGGTCTTCCTCGAGGCCAAGAACAAATACGGCTGGCTCTTCGGAGAATCAAAAGGACTGAGACCAAAGCGCATCAAGACCATGAAAGAATTTTTACAAACAAATGCGCGCCAGCTGGAGTAATGCCGAAGGAGCAAAAACTTGAGTGGCACTTCCAGGAGAAAAATCGTCGCGGACGAGGTTCGAAAAAGATTGCCTCGCACCTTTTGGGAACAGAGTAAAGATATTCTACACACCAGCACCGTAGAAGACACCCAAAGCCCGACGCTATTCCACATGTGAAGATTCAGGAGATACACCATGACAGAAATCGGCAGAAGCGGGTTCACCGCCATCTGGTTCAACCCGGACGGGACGCTACGATACTTCGCCCCGGGGTGTCCCGATTCCTCAAGGATACTGAAGAAATAGTTCCGAACTCGAGGGGAACTGGTTCATCATCGAGGAGAACAACACCGACGCCGAGGGTCATCGCATCCGCCATCTCAACCATCAAGGTTCCAGGCACTCGGCATGCGGACGGCTCACCTGTCTATTCCGAAGGCGTCTCAGGTGAGGCCTACCTCGATGGCGACCCCGACAACTTCGAGTCGGACAACTTCCTGGGGCGCTTTTCTCTGGATCGGGATGTCGATCAGGCTGAGCAGCAGACGTTCGATCTCCTTCTTCACAGGGTCGACCTTCCCTATGCTGTCCGAACTGGTCCGCTCAGCTGCCAAACACCTCCACCCCGACTACATCTCCGGAAGCAATGATGCCTTCAGCAAGACATGATCAACGCCCGAACCGCCTCATGGAACGCGGTTCCCCTCGTCGGACTCGTCTCCTGGGTACGCGGCCTCCACCCCCAGAACTCGCAGGCTACCCGTCACCAACATCGAAGGAATACGAAGGCGGCCTGTACTTGAAGCCATCTCCGACCAAAGCCGGCACCACCCTCGCCCAACTCGCTGACCACCTCGAACACATCGGCACCCGCCACGCACTCGGCCTCCTCCCCGAACACAGCAACTCCGTATGGCCCAACCGCCCCGGGCCCCACCCCCTCTGCAGAAACCCAACCTTCCAAGCCTACGTAGCAGGCCTCGAACTCCCCAAGACAGCAGCCCTCCCCTCTACGTCATCACAGACCCCCACGGAAAAAGAACTCCCCTTCCACGGACACGTCTGGCGCTCCGTCCCCGACCCCACCACCAACCAACCCCACCCCCAAGAAATCTTCCTCACCGCCCTCAGCAGCCCCCCTCAACCTCCCCGACACCATCATCGAAGGCTGGGCCCAACACGCCACCCACCAAAACACAGCCATCCCACCCACCGCCCACAACGAATGGCACCTCGACAACCGCGACCTCGCCGACCGCCTCCGCCAACACTTCCACAACCACAACATCCCCACCCGCATCTACTCCCACAGCCAAACCACCACATGAGATCAGAACCTTCGACACGGCCCCTCAACCCGGCTCGAACTCGCCTGATCATGACGGGACCCGCCGCCTACGCGACTGGCGACTACGTCGATTGGAGCTCATCGCGAAGATGGTCGGGTCGGTCTGCCAAACCATTCACGTGTGGCCCCGGCCTTCCTTGCTGCGCAGTAGCCTGAGCCATGACCACTTCAGACCCCCAGTTTGCCGAGTTCTGGGAACCGGGCATCCGTGTGTTCGTCTCAGAGTGCGACCAGGTGATCCTCACCGAGCCGATACGTTCCTTCATCCTTGAGGCACGCCGACGGGCAACGACCAGTGCTGCTCACCAAGGCCTCGGCCCACATCGGGTGGTTCGTCGCCGACGAGCTGCGAAAACGCGGGTGGCCGCTGGGTGGTACAGGATCGAGGGTCGCGACCACGACGCCACCACCGGGTGCCCATCTCCGGCATAGCCGATCTGTGGCAGGGATCTCTCCCGGACGGCCCCAGATTGTCGTCCTTCGAACGGGGACAGGATCAGCCCGGGCTGGGGAACCTTCTTCTTCGAGGTTTTCTCGCGAGAACGCGCGCGCAACAGCACCCGGTGCGGCAAGGTGGCAGAGCACATGGTCTCCGGACTCGGGGGCGGGCGCCTCATCCGTGGGACGAGTGCGAGCCCCTGGCCACCCCTGGGATCTCACCGCCATCACCACGTCCCTACAACAACAGATGCCACTCACCCGCCGCCATCTCCGGGCGAAGCGACCGGGGCGCCATGGTCAGCATCGCCGTCGCCAGAACCGACCAGGGATTGCTGGAACACACACGTGGACTGCTGCCAACCGGTCCTTACGGACAGCCAATCGGTCTTCCCGACGGGGCCTCCCTCGCCATGCACCCGGCGATCACGGAGACGCTGATGGAGCTTGGGACCGCTTCCGGCCCAACATCGCGATCATCTCCTACGGCGAGGCGGAGGAACGAGACGGTTCTCTCCGGGCAGTTCGCGATTCAACGGCACGGCGAGTGCCACTGGCCGCGCTCATCGGCCCCCCAGCGGTGCGTGACCTACGCATCGACATGGAGAAATCTCCCGGACCCACGACATCACCCCCGTCGGTTTAAAGAAAGCCCCCAGCATGCTGGTGCGTTTCAGCCGGGGCGACGACTTCTGGCATCAGATGATCTCCTTCATGCACGCCCTGGATCAGGAAAGACTGGCCACGGCCCTGGGAGGCACCCCGTCGATCAGCCCGGGAAGGAACACCGCTGATGGCCGTTGAGCTGGTTCTCCTGAGCGACACTCCCCCCACCCTCGAACTCCAGCAGCTGGTTCTCGGCGTCGTCATCGGCTCGGGCACTGTGACCCAGTGGAGCAATGGAGCGCTCAGCACCATGTTCTCCGAAGCCGGAACCCCGCTGCTGCGGGTGCACACCCCGAAACCGATCCAGGACGACACCGAGGCCAGAGCTGCTCTCCACGATCCCCCGGAGACCTTCACCTGGTGGACCGACCTCGTGCTCCTCGACCAGCAGGACAGAACCACCATGCAGGTGGCCGTCGCGCTGGCATCGCACGTGAACGGCATCCTGCGAATCAGAAAGTGACATCCACGAGGAAAGATTCTGTTCTCTCCCCAAGATGGCCCCTTATGCTGCCACCATGCCTGGACTTCACCTCCGCCTCGACGCAGCTGATGTCTCCCGCCTGACGGACAACGAGGAAGACCTCACGGACATCCTGGAAGAGTTCGAGGAGGACGAGGAACTCTTCGACCGCGCATGCCAGACCGACAAGGCATGGGAGCCCATCCACAACGCCCTGGCCCCCGACGGCGAAGACGACGAATAGCCGCCGGGGCGTCATCGGCGGGGCCCGCACCCTCCACGAGGACGACGACGTCTGGGTCACCACTCCAGCCCTGACGAGGGTGACGGAGATCGCCCGGTGGCTGGACACCTTCAGCGACGACGACTTCCGTCGCTCCTACACCGGCATGCCGAGGAACTGCGCGGCCCGGAACACGGACCGGAGGAGGAGGCTACGCCCTGGGTCGCTGTCAGACCTGCGCAGCTTCTACCTCGAAGCCGCAGCCGAACGCCGCCACGTCATCTTCACGGTCTACGGCTGATTCGAAACCGCAAACCACGGTTGCGCAGCACTCAACGCGGAAAACGCCTCGTTTCGCGCCCGAAACCCCGGGTTGAGTGCTGCGCAACCGGGGAACCCGCGCGCAGCCGGCCGGGAAGAGGGGCTCAATCGGCGAGGGTGGCCACCAGGATGGCCTTGATGGTGTGCATCCGGTTCTCGGCCTGGTCAAAGACGATGCTCGCCTCCGACTCGAAGACCTCGTCGGTGACCTCCAGCGAATCCAGCCCGGTGGTCTGGTAGATCTCCTCCCCGACGGTGGTGTTGCGGTCGTGGAAGGCGGGCAGGCAGTGCATGAACTTGACCCGCGGGTTCCCGGTGGCCGCCATCACGTCCGCATTGACCTGGTAGGGCTTCAGCAGTTCGATGCGTTCGGCCCACAGTTCCTTCGGTTCTCCCGAGTGAGAGCCACACATCGGTGTGGAGAAATCAACTCCCTTCACGCCCTCCGCGATGTCATCGGTGATGGTGATGCGAGCGCCCGTCTTCGCGGCGATGGCCTCGGCCTGGGCACGCACCTCGTCGGTGGTTTGGAGCTGCGTGGGAGCGATCAGACGGATGTCGGCGCCGACCATGGCGGCTGAGATCAGGTTCGAGTTGCCCATGTTGTTGCGCACATCGCCGATGAACGCCCACGACGTCTCCTCCAGGGGCTTGGCGGAGTGCTCCAGCATGGTGAGCTGGTCGGCGAGCATCTGGGTGGGGTGCCAGGAATCGGTCAGGCCGTTGTAGACGGGAACCCCGGCATAGCGCTCCATGATGTCGAGGGTTTCCTGGGCGAAACCGCGGTACTCGATACCGTCGTACCAGCGACCGAGAACACGAGCCGTGTCAGCAGCCGACTCCTTGTGGACGAACTGCGACCCAGCTGTGTCGAGACGGGTGGCATAGCCGCCCTGCTCCGTCATGGCCACGTCGAAGGAGCAACTGGGTGCGGGTGGAGGTTTTCTCGAACAACAGGGCGACCTTCTTGCCCACCAGCCGCTTGACCTCGCGTCGTTCCCGCCTTTCAGCCTTCAGCTGGGCGGCGGGTCCAGGACCGCCATCCACTCGGCAGGGAGTGAGGTCGGTTTCCTTGGTGAAGCTGCGTCCTTTGAGCATCACGAGGGCCTTTCTGCGAGGAAGTTCACAGGGGTATCGCGACAACCTACACGCACACACCGGTGTCCGGAACAACGCATCGCCTACCACGAGGCAGGCGAGGATCAGGGTGAGGGGCGTCGAGGATGCCCGGCATGGCGGCCTCGATGTCGGCCAGGGTGCTGCGGAACCCGGAGGCGGGACCGTACCAGGGATCGTCGAGGTCCTGGCCCTTCGGCATCGCGGGATTGAAGTCGTTGATGAGGGCGTACGTGGCATCCGGACAGAGCTGTTCAAGCCTGTCGATGTGGAACCGCTCAGCGACGACGACGAGGTCAGCCGAGGCGAGGTCGTCGGCGGTGACCCGCCGGGCTCGGTGCCCGTCGGTGGAGTACCCGGCTTCGCGGAGCACGGCGGCAGCCCGTCGGTCAATGGGATTGCCCGATTCTTCGGACGAGATGCCGACGCTGTCTGCCTCCACGTCGAGCCCCCGCTCGGCGGCCATTCCACGGGCCACCCGCTCCGCCATCGGGGAACGGCAGATGTTTCCCCAGCACACAAACAGGACCTTTGCCATGGACAGCAACCCTAAAGGGCTCCACGGAAACACCGGAACGAACCCGACCCCAGGGTCGCACTTCGCGGTCTGATGGACCCTCCCACATGCGCCGCGGTGTACCTCCCCGGGGTAGTTTGCCCAGCCGCACCGGTGTTTTTCGTTGGGTTTCGGGTTTTTGATGGCAGGCTTGTGCCATGCAGATCCTGGTGGTGGACGACGACCAGGCCGTGCGTGATTCGCTGGCCCGGTCCCTGAAAGTATTCCGGCGACGAGGTGACGACTGCCGCTGACGGCGTCGAGGCGCTGGCGCAATTGGCGGGGACACACCCCGGACGCGGTGATCATGGGACGTGATGATGCCTCGTCTCGACGGCCTGGAAACCACCCGCATGCTGCGACAGTCGGGCAACGACGTTCCCATCCTGATCCTCACGGCTCGTGACGCCGTCGGCGACCGGGTGGACGGTCTCGACGCCGGCGCCGACGACTACATGGTCAAACCCTTCGCCCTCGACGAGCTGCTGGCACGGCTGCGGGCCCTGACCCGGCGCTCGAAGCCGATTCAGGAAAAACGACTCGAGGTCCTCGTGTTCGGGGATGTGACGCTGGACGCACAGCACCGGGAGGTGACCCGCGCGGGAAAACACATTTCCCTGACCCGCACCGAGTTCGCCCTCCTCCAGGCCTTCATGGAAAATCCCCGCCGCGTGATGGAGCGCAACACCCTTCTCAACGAGGTGTGGGGATTCGAGTTCCCCGCCACCGCGAACTCTCTCGAGGTCTACATCGGCTACCTGCGTCGCAAAACCGAGGGCGGGCGGCCTGCCCCGTCTGATCCATACGGTCCGCGGCGTCGGCTACGTGCTACGTGAAAACCGCCCCGTGATCGGTTCGTTCTGGATCCGGTTCCGACGGGGCATCGAAAAGACTCATCACGGGCCAGTCGCTCCGCTCCCGCCTGGCTTCATTGACCGGGAATATCGGTGGCCGCAGCCGTGCTCCTGGTCGGCTCGACGGCCCTATTTGTCCACGCGGATCTCGCTGCGCGACCAGCTGGATCGTGAATTGTTGTCGGCTGCCCGCACCACCGCCGCGGTCATCAATTCCGACATCAGGAACCTCGACAATCTCGGCCCCGGGCTCAGGCACCTCTCAGGAGTGTTGGCCGTCACCACCTCGACGGGAGAAACCGTACAGGCTGGGAAGCAATCTTTGGCGCTAGCCCCCGAGGCCAGCGAGGTCGCCGTCGCCCGCATGCAACACGGGCATCGCGCCCGTTCCGTGAAACTGGGAGACGGTCAGCAGTATCGCCTCGTATCAGTGCCGGTGCGGGCCGGGATCGCGCCGGCCAGCCGCAGAGCTACGCCATTCTCTACGCACGACCCCTGACATCGCTGGGATACGACGCTGAACTCGCTGTGGCTGGTGATCGCGCTGTCCGGGCTGGTGGGGATCCTGACCACGACCCTCACGGCCCTGTGGATGGCGCAGACCGCCCTGACGCCGGTTCGGCGTCTCTCCACAGCCGTGAAGAACGTCACCCAGACCGATCAGCTGAACCCGATCCGCATCTATGGTCGCGACGACCTGGGCGAGTTGACTCGCAGTTTCAACCTGATGCTGAAAAGCCTCCAGACCTCACGGGAACAGCAACGACAGCTGATCGCGGATGCGGGCCACGAGCTACGCACCCCTGACGTCGATGCGCACCAACGTCGAGCTGCTGGTGGCCGACGACAAGTCTGGGATGCTGCCGGAAGGGGCCCGCTCGAAATCCTCGACGATGTCTCCGCCCAGCTCGGCGAGTTCTCGCCCTCGTGGGTGATCTGGTGGCCCTGACCCGCGACGACCATCTCCAGCGTCAGCCAGAGCGGCTCGACCTGTCGGAGGTGGTGGAGGCCGCGCTGGCCCGCGCAGCCCGCCGCGGACCGAGACATCACCTTCCACACGACCCTGGAGCCGGTTCCGATCCTGGGGGATGCCCCCACGCTGGAACGCGCCATCACGAACCTGCTGGACAACGCCGTGAAGTTCTCCCCCAGCGACGGCGAGATCTGGGTGGAGTTGACCTCAGCTGGGGTGCTGACGATCATCGATTCGGGCCCGGGAGTCGCCGATGAGGATCTGCCGCATCTTCGACCGGTTCTACCGCTCCGACCGGGCACCGCAACACCCCGGGCACCGGTCTCGGCCTGGCCATCGTCACCCACACCGTCGAGGCCCATGGCGGCTCGGTCCGGGCCGGGAACCAGCAGGGGGCCGGGGCGAAGTTCACCATGCGGCTGCCGGTCCTGGCCGCCCCGAGTCGCCTCTGTCTCCTTAAGGAAACACCGCCTGGGCATGTCCGCTGCTCCCGGGCCAGGGGATCCGGGGCGTCGGGTCCCCTGCAGGCGGACCGCGCCCACCTGATTCCACAGTCTTTTTCCACAACCTGGGTAGAACTACGGCTGTAACTCGGTCGAGGCGGTCCAGTTCCTCGAGCCCCTGAAAAAGCAGAGCCCGGAGACCCGTTTCCCACAGACTTTTCCACAGCCTGGGTAAAACTACACGGGTGTAATTCCTCCTCGAAGCGCGGCATCCGGCGTCGTCAGCGCATGCTCCACGTCTCTACTGGCTCGTCCCATCCTGGAGGACCACTGATGGCCCCTGGTCCCGGGACTGTGAGAACGGCTCCGACGCGGACCGCCTGGTCTGCGGGAAGAACACCAGGTGAGCGATCCCATACCAACAACGCCACCACCATCAAGGTCACGACCACCCCAAGCCCAGGGGCTGCGGCGTTTCGGGGCCTGCCGACCGACCGGCTGTGAGCTGTAGACCGGGACCGCGGATTGATAGGGAGCGCTCGACGGAGGCGGCAGGCTGAGCTCGTAGTGCCCGTAGGACGGCGGGGGAAACGTACGGCGGGACGGCGGAAGCGGCACCGTGGCCCGGGTCAAGGCCGGGGACGTCGTCACCGCGGGCTCCGGAGGCGGCGGCATGGTTGCGAGAGGGTCATGTCCGCTGGGGCCCAGGGGCCTGTGCTGGATTGGGCGCAGGAGGAGCCGGCGGCGGCATGGCGGCCAAGGTGGCCGGGGATGGCTCAGGGAACCGGAGGGGCATATGGGGACCGCATGACCCGCCGACGACGACAGGGATGGCCTGCGCCATGGGATCGGCCGGGGGTGCTGGAGAGTGGCTGATTCGCGGGATGCGGGAGCACCGGCTGTGGCGGTGTGGCGTTCTCCCCGACCGGCGCCGCGTCCTCCCGGAAGATCAGCGGGTCCTGATGGCGTCCAGGATCTGGGTGGGTGCCTCAGGAATCGTCGAAGCTGATCGGGCGGAAATACGGGTGATCATTTCCGTCTCCTCCGGTTCCGGAACGTCCATTGTCTCCTCGGCCTGGACGGGTTCCTCCGGAGCAGCTTCGGCCTGGACAGCTTCCTCCGGAGCAGCTTCCTCCGGAGCAGGTTCAGCCTGCGTGGCTTCGGTTGTGGCCGAGTTCAGCCGGTTCCATCAGCGACGTCACCCATGAGGGATCAGCCGAGGGACAGCTCGTCCCAGGATGATGTGATCACGTTTGGTTCGTCCGGCGAGGGTGCGGAGGGCACCGTGACGACAACAACCCGGTTCACCGATCCGTCATCATCCGTCTCGGTCGGTGAGAGCGCTGCTTCCGATCGTGATTCGACCTGGGACACATCCGTTGACCTCTGCCCACGCCGCGAGAGCTCGGCGGTCGGTTTCTGCCCGACCGGCGCCAACGCCGTCGATGTCGACGCCTGTTCGACGGAGGACACCTCCACCGACCACTGTCTGATCGGGACCAGCTCACCCGGAACAGTTTCGGCGGGCACCGCAGGCGGTGCGGATGGTACGACCGGAACCACGTGAGTTGCGGGTCCTTCCACCTCGGGGAACCCTGGGGAAGCAACCTTCACCGGTTCCGGCGGCTCCTCATCCGTCTGAACCTGGGATTTCTCCCCATGGACATCATCCTCGTCACTACGGACGTCCTCCAGACGAGTGGTGTCCTCATCGGCACCGGTCTCCTCCAGAAATGCGGCGTTCTCATCCACACCGACCTCACCCAGCAGGGCGGTGTCCTCATCAGGGACGAGACCTTCCTCGGAGACGACATCCTCCTCCCCGGGGCGAGGGAAACAGATCGATCGGGGAGGACTGGCTCGTCTGGAACATTTCCCAAGGCCGAGGTCTCAGTTCGACCGGCTTCGAGGAAAGGGGCGTGGGAACCTCGTGCCCCTCGTCAGTGAACCCCGGTTGTCCGACTGCTGGAACCAAATCCTTGATCAAGGCGTTCAGATCCCTCTTGCTCGCGGCGAGAACCAACGCTCTGATACGCGTCCGGTACTGCATGGAATCCAGCTTGTCGGTCGCCAGCGCCTCATCAGGACGCGGCGGTACCGAAATAGGTCCTCCGAGGTAAGGGAGTGAACTCACCCCGCCAGTTTGTCAGAGACCATCGTCAAGAACCATGACTGTGTCAACCAATGGCCAGAAATCACCCCGATTTCGCGGCACGTGCGTCGGCGGGCTGGGGTTTGGGGGACTCAACTCCAGGAGGCAGCATGCTCGGTTTCGCCGCGGTGGATCGACGTTCTGATGCGGTCGCGATCTGGCTGGTCAGCCGCACCAACACCGCCGAGGGCATCCAGCACGAACGCCGTCGTGGTGGACCTGGCCGATGAACACGCCCTGAAGAAGGTGCACTCCTGACCCGCGAGCGCGTCGTCATCACCACTCCCGGAAGCGACCTGGCCGGCCTACCGATCAGCGATGGGCACCCGACGGCGCTGCTCGAGGGTTCATCGATGCCACCCGCAACCCACCAGCGCGCCATCGTCGAGGCCGTGCGCTCCTACGCGGCCTCCCGCAAGAGCCAGAAGCTGGTGGAACCCACCTTCCCCACGGAACCACACTCCCGAAAGACCTGGCCCGCGACCTGCCAGGATCGTGCCCTGGAGCTGGCCGGGGTGGTGTCGCGGGATCTGGACGAACTGGCTGATAAGCGACGGAGAGGCTCCGCCGCACCACCCAGCCACGCACCGGCAGGACCCCGTGGATCATGCCCGGGGACCTCAACCAACCGGAGCTGCTGGCCCTGCCGCCGGCCCTGACGGAGAAACTTCGCCCCGAACCCGTGGGGCCCTTCCCGGTTGAGCGATTCCGTCAACGCCGGTCACGTGGGATCTGCTGGAGGTTGAGGCCCTTCCCCAGTTGGGCGGTTCCGTCCTCAGCTCTGTCCCACCGGGACCAGCGGGAACGTACCACTCGACATCGGTGATGAGGATGCGGGTGTCCATGTTCCCGTTCCAGCTGACGCCCATGCCGTGTTCCTGGAGGATCGGGATGACAACAGTCTTCATCAGGTTGATGGCCGTGGCGTCGTAGAGCTCCTCGCGCTGGGAGTTGCTCAAAGCGTTGTACTCCTCCTCGCTGATGTGGGCGGGCCAGAAGATGCCGTAGCTGAGGTAGGTGCTGCCGTCCTCCACGAGGTTCTCGGTGTCCTGCTGGTGGAAGAACACGTACCCCAGGTCGCCCTGCTCACCCTCGATCTCCGCATGCCCGCAGGTGTTGCAGCAGGTGAAATCCTGCTCCCGCGACGACATGGGCCCGGCGCAGCGCCTCGAAGGCGCGGTCCAGATTGCTGGCGGGCACCTCCCCGAATCCCGCCTGCTGGGCGCGGCGCGCATCGATCGGGTACTGGGCGATGGCGCGGCACTGCGCCTCGGACAGCGTGCCACCAGCGCCCTTTTCATCCTTCTCTTCCTCCACCGCGCAGGCGATCTCGTAGGCATGGTCGTTGATGTCGTCATTCCCCCTCACGAGTTGCATCCAGATCATGTCGCGGATGTGCTCCTCGAGTTCGGGATCGATCACGCCTCCGAGCAGCTCGGCGGGGATTCTCAGCCCTTCGGGTTGAGCATTCAGTTCAGTCATGGCCGAGACCCTAACAACCGCCACCGACAGACAAAGGGTCGGGCGACGCCGCCCGACCCTTCACCGCGGCATCTCACCGCCAAGGGCCCTGACCCGGCTGACCAGGTTGCCCTGGCTGACCCGGGTACCCCTGCTGACCTGGCTGACCCGGGTACCCCTGCTGACCTGGCTGACCCGGATACCCCTGCTGACCTGGCTGACCCGGCTGACCATGTTGCCCCGGGTACCCCTGCTGCCCCGGCTGACCCGGATACCCCTGCTGCCCAGGGGCTGCTGGAAATTGCTCGGGCCCTGGAATCCGCCCTGCGGACCAGGCTGCCAGGACCGGGACGAGCGGCCTTCGCCCTGCCGCGTTGCACCAGGATGACGGCGACCACAGCGCCGCCCACCACCACGACCCCGAGCACGACCCACAGCCAGGTCAGGTCGGGGGTGTTGCTGGCGGTCGCCTTCAGGCCCTCGGAACTGGTCAAGTCGGCCGGGTCCTTCCACGTGACGGTGTTGCCGGAGATCTCCCTGTGCCGCTGGCGGTGAGAACTTTGCCCGGGAAGGTCACCTTGATCTCAAAGTCGGTGATCATGCTTGCGCTGATTCCCTGCGAATTGCTGCCCGGCATGTGGAAGCTCCATTGCTTGCTGGACTCGTCGAAGCTGAGAGAGCTGATGTCGGAGAGTTTGGCGGTACCGGAGAGCCTGCAGCCGATGTACTTGTCGTCCTGGTAGCCCTCCTGTTTGATGTCGCCTGGAAGTTGCGCCGAGCTCACCCCACGCTTGCAGACCGCATCGGAATCCTTGGCATCGCCCGATTGCGCCCGCTCCTTCAGCACTCCAAAGTCAGCTTTGACTTCGATCTTTTCCTGGCTACTGATGTTGATTTCCTGGCGCATCCGGAGGCAGGAGCTGAGCACCAGGACGAGAGGCAGGACCACGGCAACGATGCCGATTCTGCGTAATTTCATCATGTACGGAACGTACAGCCTTTTCCACTCCTGTTGCGCGGGATCCCCACTGTGCAGTGCACTGGATGGATTTCCCGCGAAAAGCCCTTCCGCCAGTAGCGGAACACGGCACCATTGACCCGTGAAACCAGATCGCAACGCCACCGTCGCCGAGATCTACGCACACCCGCTCGGTCGCGACATCATCGACAAGATGCTGCTGCAGACCGGGCGCAGCACCGCCTGGGTGCGCAATCCTGTGATCTCGCGGCTGCGGCTGCGGCAGCTCGACACGATCCTGGGACGCGCGTTCGGCCCCGGCTTCGTCGATACCCTGGTCGATCTACTGGCTGACTGCCCCGACTCACCTCCCCGCCTCCGATGGCCCCATCGCCGCAACGTGGTGGAAACGGGCGGTGTTCTACCAGATCTATCCGCGTTCCTTCGCGGACAGCAACGGCGACGGCATCGGCGACCTGCCCGGCATCCTGGCGAAACTTCCCTACCTGGACGACCTGGGCATCGACTGCCTGTGGCTCTCGCCCATCTTCACGTCCCCAACAAGGACATGGGCTACGACATCGCTGACTACCGGTGCGTCATGGACGAGATGGGCACCATCGACGACCTTCGGCGCCTGATCACCGCCTGCCACGAACGCGGAATGCGCATCATCCTCGACCTGGTGGTCAACCACACCTCCGACGAGCACCCGTGGTTCAAGGACGCCCTGACCGACCCGGAGGGCGCGCACGGCGACTACTACTTCCTGCGTGACGGCGACCCCGAGACACCGCCCAACAACTGGACGTCGTTCTTCTCCGGACCCGCCTGGCGCCGCATCGGCGACAAGTGGGCGCTGCACCTGTTCACCCCGAACAGCCGGACCTCAACTGGGACAATCCGGCGGTGCGTCGCGAGGTGGCCGACATTGTGCGTTTCTGGCTTGCCGAAGGCATCGACGGGTTCCGTCTGGACGTGATCAACTACATCTCCAAGCGCAGTGGCCTGCCCGACGGCAACGCCACCGTCGGCCAGGTGATGGGTTTCACGGCCGTGGAACACTACTTCCACGGCCCCCACCTGCACGACCACCTGACGGAGCTGCGTCGCGAGGCTTTCATCCGAAAGGACGTGGAACCAGGCCACGAGGAACCGGGAGCCGACGCCCGCCCCATCATGATCGGCGAAACCCCGGGCGCGGGCGTCGAGGTGGCCCGCCTGCTCACCAGCTCCCAGCGAGACGAGCTGGACCTGATCTTCAGTTTCGACCACCTGGAGACCCCAGGGCATGTGCGCTGGGATGAGTACGCCTACGACCTGAACTTCCTGAAGCACTACTACATCGACTACCAGTCACGGCTGGGCTCCGACGACTGGATGAGTCTGTTCTTCGAGAACCACGACAACCCACGCATGATCTCCAAGGTCAACCCCGACCCCCGGTTCCGAGACCAGCTGGGCAAGGCCCTCGCGACGATCCTGCTGACCATGCGCGGCACCCCGTTCATCTTCCAGGGTCAGGAGATCGGGGCCGTCAACCAGGGATTTCCCCGACGAGTCTGCGCTGCGCGACGTGGAATCCCTGAACCTCCTGGCCGCCGAGGGCCCCGGGGCCTGGGGGAAGATCGTGGCCGGTTCCGCGACCACGCCCGCGTTCCAATGCGTTGGGATCGCGACGAGCACTGAGGGGTTCACGCGCGGAACCCCTGGATCAAGGCTTTCGACGACTCGGTGGGCTACTCCGTCGCCGCCCAGGAACACAACCCTGGACTCGGTGCTGCGCTACTACCGCCGTCTGATCTGGCTGCGCGCGCTCAACCCGACACTGACCCTGGGGTCGATTCGGTTCATCGACATCAACGTCAAGGATTACTTCGCCTGGTTCCGGGAGCACAACGGCGAGCGCTGGTTCATCGAGGTGAACCTGTCGGGACATCCGCTGCGGCGACGCCACCGTCACCGAAACCTCGACATCATCGCGGGCACCACCACTGACCGTTCGGCTCCCATGGAACCCTACGAGGGCCCTCGTCTGCCCGGGTGTCCCCGACGACGGGCAGGTAGTTCCCAGCTGCCTTTCCCACCACGGGAGGTCACATCCACCCGAGCCGCCCACTCATTGACGCGAGTGGGCGGCTCGAACAATCTCGTCCCATTTACCCCTCCTTGACGAACAGAAATTGCACACAATCACGATTTACACCGAGTCATGGAATATTCACTTCTCCGCGCGATTACGACCTCCCTCGTCACACCTATCTCACTCCGCCATCCACGAAACCAGGATCGCAAAAAGTAGAACATTCAATTAACCAAAGCGGGCGCTCTCCACTAGGGGCGATAGCGTGAAACCCCCTTCTATAAGACTCCGCTTCCCAAAGTTGACCCTCGTGGGTTATGCTTCACTAGAACCCCTTGGGCGGGCGGCAGCCCTGACCGGGGGTTGTAAAATCCTAAAGAATTGAGGAAGTTTTATGAAAGCTGCTTCATCGCGCGCCAGGGCGCGGAAGCTCCTGGCATCAGCAGCCGCAACTCTTGCGGCGACCCTTCCTGGCACGCCCATGGCGCATGCCGAGGACCACTCGAGTACAGTTATCCGGCGGGGTGCCGAAGGTCGGCGCACACGGCGAGCGCGTATCCGGCTTCCAGCTGAACTTTACGAGAGCAGACGGTGTCGCCAGCCATGTCGAGACCAACCTGTTCACCGTGCACACCTCGGCGAGCAAGGAAGGCGCCATCAAGGCCTACTGCATCGAGCTCGACGTCGACATCAAGTACGACTCTGATCTCCGCGTCGGTGACTGGAAGGACTTCCCGGGCACCAACAAGTTCAAGGACAACGCCGAGATACAGTCCAAGGTCGCCTGGATCGCCCAGCGCAGCTGCCCCCAGACCGACATGGCCGAGCTCATCAAGAGCAGCGGCATCGCCGGCCTGACTGAGCAGGAGGCCATCACCGCCACCCAGGCAGCCATCTGGCACTTCACCAACGATTACAAGTGGCTGGGCCTGGCGAACGCCGACCAGGCGACGACGGCCCGCGCCGAGCTGTTTACCTACCTGACCGGGCAGGCCAGCACCGGGACTGAAGGAGCAAGCAACCGACCGTCGAGACCGAGACCGGCAATATCACCTTCACCCGCAGCGAGAACAGCTCCGAGGGCAAGGTCGGTCCGATCCGGTTCAAAGTCCAGCCAGGCCACTTTCAAGCTGACCAGCGAACTTAAGTACGAACTGATCACCGCGCAGGGCGCCAAGGTTGACCTGAACGCCGTCCTGCCGACACCGATCTGTACCTCAAGGTTCCAGCCGACGCGACCTCGGGCGAGCAGGAGTTCAAAGGGCTCTGTCACGGGTAGCGTCTACGCCGGCAAGTTGCTGATCACCAAGGATGCGACCGCAGGCGGCCCCAGCCAGACCATCATCATCGGCTCCAACAAGGAGGTCACCACCGAGATTCAGGGCAAGATCAGCTGGTCCGTCGCAGCAGACCCCAGGCCGGAGCCCACGCCGACGCCAACGCCGACCCCGCCCGCGACGGAGACAACTCCGCCGAAGGCTGAGACCCCCACCCGGGAACCCCTGCCAGCCCACGCAGCCCGGGAACCCCTGCCAGCCACGCAGCCTGCGAACCCCTGCCAGCCCAACGGCACGGACGCAAACCAGACCGGTAATGGCAATGCCAACAGCAACGGGAATGGCAACGGCAACGGCCACAACTGCGCCAACAACAGCACGGAAACCACCCAGACCGGCAGCGGCCACAGCTGCGCCAACAACGGCACGGACGCCAACCAGACCGGCAATGACCGCGCCGCCAGCGGCAACGACCGCGCTGCCAACGGCACGGAGGCCAACCAGACCGGCAACGGCAACAGAGTGCGCCAACAACGGCACGGAAACCACCCAGACCGGCAACGGCCACAGCTGCGCCAACAACGGCACAGACGCCAGCCAGACCAGCAATGACCGCGCCGCCAACGGCAGTGACCGCGCCGCCAATGGCACGGACGCCAACCAGAACGGCAGCAGGGAACGGCAGCGATCCCGCAGCCAGCAGAACGGCACCGGGAAGCAGCGATCCCGCAGCCAACCAGAACGGCAAAAGGCCACAACTGCACCCCCAACGGCACGTCGGCCAGCCGATCGACCGACCGCCACGACCACTGTGACGGCCCGCTCCCGCTAATCCCCGGCTGTCCACAAGCCGGGCCTGCCGAACCGGTAACAGCTAACACCCCCAGATGCGAGAAGGGGCCGGGCTGATGCCGGCCCTTCTCACGTCCACCGCCTTCCACATCGCGCCGACCCCGAGGGATAGTTGAGTTGAATATTTTCCTGTAGCACTTTCGGCCAAACCCTGCAGTCAAGCCCTCATCACCCCCAACCGCGGCACGCCCGGACGTACGCGATGCATGACGTCAATTAACCGAGATCAATGCTTCTAACGCAGGAATGAGCGCCTTTTCAGGGAACCTCCGCCACCCCTCCTTCACTGAAAGTCCAACAACATGGGTTATAGTTCGCCAGGCGACTCTGTGAGGAGACCGTCAGCAACCTGTCCGCGGGTCGTGGCTTCCCGCCGAGCCGTGAACCCCTAACGAATTGAGGAAGTTAATGAAGGCTGCTTCATCGCGGACCAGGACGCGCAAGTTCCTGGCACTCGCCGCCACGACACTGGCGCCACCCTCACCTGGCACCCCGACGTCAGCTGCAGGGCAGATGACTCGGGCTTCACGTACCCTGAGGGCTGCGAAGCTCGGAGCCTCCCAGGAGGGGTTTCCACGGCTTCAACGTGAGTCGAGCAACAGCAACATCCCACCCAGCTGTTCAGCGTCCACACCCGCGAGGACAAGGACGCCACCATCAAGGCCTACTGCGTCGAACTCGACGTCGGCGTCATGTTCAAATCGGACCTGACCGTCGGCAGCTGGAAAAGACTTCCCGGGCACCAACAACTTCAAGGGCAACGCCGAAGTTCAGGCCAAGGTCGCCTGGATCGCCCAGCGCAGCTACCCACAGACCGACCTCAAGGGTGGTCGCTGAGACCTGCAGGCGTGGCCGGTCTGACCGACAAGGAAGCTGTCACAGCAACCCAGTCGGCCATCTGGCACTTCACCAACGATTTCCAGTACACCGGCACCGTCAGCGGCATCGACGAGGCCTCCGCTACCAGGATCCGAGCTCTACGAGTACCTGATCAGCGGAAGAACGTGGGCATGAAGAAACCGCTCAGCCCACCATCGATTTCAAAGGGGCGACTGGCACCGCCACCATGACCGGCGACAAGGTCGGACCGCTTCGCTTCAGGTCGAACCAGACCACCGTCAAGGTCAGAACAAGCTCGAGTACGAGGCTGGTCAAAAGCCAATGGCGAAAAAGTCGATCTCAACGCCGTTCCCAGTGGCACCGACCTGTATCTCAAAGGTTCCCGCCGGTGTGACCTCAGGCGAGCAGAAGTTCGAAGTCAGCGCCACCGGTAGCATCTACGCCGGCAAGCTGCTCATCACCAAAAACGCCACCACCGCCCGGCATGGTCAGACCATCATCATCGGTTCCAACACCGAGTGGCGGTCAATGGCACCCGCTTCCTTCAAGTGGGCGACCACCCCGCCTGCACCGGCGACCACCCGCCTGCACCAGCGACCACCCGCCTGCACCGGCGACCACCCCGCCTGCCGGCGACCACCCGCCTGCACGGCAGCACCCGCCTGCACCGGCAGCCACACCGCCTGCACGGCAACCACACCGCCCGCGACGGCAACCACCCCGCCCGCGCCGGCAGCCACCCCTCCGCAGATGATCCTGCGGAACCGATCACCCGACTTCCACCGTCACCGTGACGGCTCCGGCCCCCAGCCGAGCACCCCCGCCAGAAGCCGGGCCTGCCGAGACCGGCAGCAACTGATAACCCCCATTGGAAAGGGGCCGGGTCGACACCGGCCCTTTTCACACCCTCGAGATACCTGAACATTCAGCCGTATTGACCACATTTCACACCAACGTGACACCACCACCTTCTTGCTGCTAACTTCCTAAAAGTTAAGTTTTCATTGCATCTTCAAGCACCTTGAGATGCCGATTCCTCAGGGGAAGGAACACATGGGCACGCTCTCCACGAAAGAGCACCTACAGGGTTCCGGGCCATCGCTGCGGCCCTGCTGACCGCGGTCCTCGCGGTTGGTGCGCCGGCTGCCAGCGCCGACGAGACCCAGCCGGGATTTCCGAAACTCGGGCAGGATTCCGAACTCGTCTACGGTCATGATCTGTACCGCGACGGGGCGCTGGGAACCCAGTTGCTGACCATTCACACCAATGACAAAGGCGGAAAGATTCTGGCCTACGCATCGAACTCGACGTCCATTCCGAATGGGGCGGCGAAATGAAACAGAGCCAGCTGGTCAGCCTTCCCAGGTAACAACAGAGTTCGCGAAGAAACCGCAGGTGCGGTCCAAGATTTCCTGGATCGCCCACCGCAGCTACCCGCAGGTGAGCATCGCTCAGGTGGCCACGGAGGCAGGCGTACCGGGCCTGACCGAGCGGGAGGCCATCACGGCCACCCAGGCAGCCATCTGGCACCTGACCGACAACTTCACTTTCAGCGGCCTGCACAGCTGGGAGGAACCCCGCCGACACCACATCCGAACGGGCACAACGCGTCACGAGCTCTACAACTACCTGCTGGGTTCCGCGAACACCGGGTTGCCCGAAACCTCTGGTCGAAAGTGGAGGTCGCGGTTCCCAGGACTCCAGCGCCAGCGGTGAACTAGTCGGCCCCATTCGTTTGACCGCCACTCAGCAGACCGTCGCCGTGGCCGCACTCCCCCACCCACTGGTGGATGCCACAGGCAAAGAGGTGGATCTGGCAGCCGTTCCCACCGGAACTGATCTGTTCCTCAAGGTCCCCGCGGACGCACCCGCCGGAAAAAGCGAACATCGTTGCCACTCTCACAGGGTGACGCCCACGCGGATCAGCTTCTGGTCGCACGAAACGGGCGTTGGCAGACCCTCATCATGGTGAAGACCCAGCGGGTCACCGCCACCCGGTCAGGGCGAGGTCAGCTGGGCTCCCGTTCAGAGCTCCAGTCCTTCTCCCAGCCCATCGGAATCACCGAGCCCCACCATCAAACCCCCAGCCCAGCCCCCACACCATCAGAAACCCTGGCCCAGCCCCACACCATCGAAACCCCCAGCCCAGCCCCCACCATCGAAAACCCCAGCCCAGCCCCCACCATCAGAAACCCCCAGCCCAGCCCCCCGCCAGGCCCCACTCCGTCGGACTCACCGAGCCCCAGCCTGACACCGACGCCAACCCCCACGGAACGCACCTCGACGCCTGTCCCTCCGCCAGGCCGAGCCACCCAGTCACCAAACCGGGACTGCCGAAAACCGGCCGCTGAGAGAACCCGCGGCGGGGCCCTGAGCTACTGCCTCCCACCCCTGGTGAGGCAGAAAAGCTGTTCATGAACCACACAGGAGGTTGTCCAAGGCCTCTTTGATCGGTTCAAAAGGCGGCTCTGAAACTCTCCGGATCGTTCGGGTCCTCCGCAAGCGCCGAGGGGATGGCTGTCACGGCAATGGTGACGGCACCACCGTCAGGACCCACCGCGCTGACGCTTCGATAGCCGAGTCACCCCGACCCGGCATCACTTTCGCGACATCTTATTGAAGGCTGTACCCGCTGAGTCCTTCCAAGCACCATGACACAGACCATCGGTAACGGGCCAAGGCGCCTACGGAAAGCCCGGCAGAAAGCGCGGCAGTCAGGAAACAGACGTTTTGCACGGATCGACGATTAAACGTGATACGTTCGCGGGGCGCGCCGGTCAATCGGACGCGAACTATTCACTGCAAATTAGCGGCCGGGATCGCGGCCACCGCGACCGGTTGCGCACGAAAGCGACGACTCGGAACGGGCGCGCCACCTGCGACCGGGCCACACCCGCTTTAACCAGACCACCGGTTCGCCTGCGCCAGTTCGGCAGGCAGTCGCAGTTCCCCAGGCGGGGACGGCAGGAACGCGTGAACCACCCGCGGCGACGGTGTAACGGACCTCATCGTCGGCGCGTCTCACGGTCGCGACCGAGATCCTTCCGGCCCGGTGATCTCAGCCAAGCCCCAGCCCGTCCGAGGCCTGCTGTTGGGTGCGGAATCTGACCACATCGGCCCGCGGACCGATGTTGATCAGGAAGGTTGCCGTTTTCGCGACGACGTCGACGAAGTAGCGGATCAGCAGCGGCATCGAGGGCTATGGGTAGCGTCTTCCTCTGCGTTGTAGCCGAAGGACAACCCAAGTCCTCAGGTGGCCTCCCAAACCTGTTCCTGGATCCCGTCGACGTCGCTGTACTCGCGGGTCAGGAACCGTGACAGGCACCCCAGCGGTCGTGGCGACACCGTCAGGCACGGTCTCGGTAGTGCCGCCACGGCGCCGCGACCCCAGACAACCCATCCTCGCCTTTGCCGCCGTCAGGCCCATTCGATGTCATTCCACAGCACCGACGGTCGGAAACGGTCAATCAGCTCGGTCAGCTGTGCCGCCGCGTAGCGTGCGAACCCCTCGTCGTTGCGGCGCAGCAGGGACAGATCACGGTCGGATTGGATGGGCGGCAGATCCGAGACGATGCCAGTCGAGGGCCCCGGAGAAGTACACCCCAAACCGCGCCCCGGCGGCCCGGGTCGCGTCGGCGAGCTGCTGGATCAGGTCGCGACCCGGCCCCCGCCGGGCCGCGTTGAAACTGGTGGTGGCGGTGTCCCACAGGCAGAAACCGTCGTGGTGTTTCGTCACGGGCACCACGTAGCGCGCCCCGGAACGCAGCACGGCCCGGATCATGGCATCGGCGTCGAGGTCACCGGGACGCCAGCGGTCGGCGAGGTCCTCGTAGCTGGTGCCTTCCCCGAACCGTGCGACGTGCTGGGCGCGGCAGGGCGCGACGGGGATGCGCACGGTGTTGCCATACCACTCGGCGTAGCGGTGCCGCGCGTAGGCGTCCTCGACCGGAACCCGTCCGTCGTGGGGTTCGGCCCAGGCCGGCAGCGAGAAGATGCCCCAGTGGATGAAAACGCCCAGCTTGGCGTCGCGGTACCAGTCGGGGACGGTGACATCCGGGTAGTCGACCCCGAGGGCCGGGCCGGTGCGTTCGTCGAAGTTCAGCATCCGGCACCTCGACGGGTGATCGACGGGGTCAGGTCCGGGTCGGGATTGGAGCGGTCGAAGGGCCAGGTCGGTTTGAGATTGCGGTGCCCGAGCCGCAGCAGGTCCTGGTCGACGCCACCGGGGGTGAGGGCCATGACCCACGCCTTCGCCAGGGTGAACAGCTCCGGTTCCAGGTAGCCGATCTTGACCAGCACGACGTCGGCGTCCTCGGGTTCCAGGCCGAGCCGGCGGAAGTCGTCGAGCAGGTGGAAAGGTTTGCGGCGTTCCGTGATGATCACGTGCACCGACCCGCATCTGACCACCGCCTGGCGGCCTGCGACGGGATCTCCCTCAGCGAGGAGAACACCTCCCCGCGCACCTCGGCGGGTGGTGCGACCGCATCGACGTTCCCGCCGACCCGCACATCCACAGCCCCGCCGACCCCGGCGTCGAAGCAGGCCGCGACGGCCCGGGGTCGAAGGTGGAGGCGTGGATCACGACGCGGCCCCCGTCGGTCAGGCCGGGGTGGGCCAGTAGTTCACGCACCGTCCACGACACGTCCCCGGCACCGCCCGCGGTGGGGTTGTCGCCGGAGTCGGAGATCACGAAGGGTCTGGGTGCGTCCTTGGCGAGCGCCGTCGCCAGGGCACCGTCGAGGGTGTCGGTGGGGCCGACGAAACAGAAATCGTCGCGGGCCGCCCACCATGCCTCGGCCAGCTCCGAGGCTCCGGCGGCGATGGCCTCCCGGTCATCACCGGTGACGACGACGGCGGCCTGGCAGCGGGGTTCGTCGGCCCATGCGTAGCCGACCCACAGGGCCGCGTCGATCACCCCGTTGCGGGCCTCGATCTCCGGCACCGGGCGTAGATCGAGGCCGCGGGTTCCACTCGGGTGGAGGTCTTCTCGCCGGGCAGCAGCAGCGGAACGGGCACGAATGCCTTCCAGGGGCCGCCTGGCGGCGACATCCGCCCCGACCCCGGAACGCAGCCGGGCGATCAGATTCCAGGCCGCGCGTTCCTTGGTGTTCATCACGTCCTCGTGCGGGGCCATGCGGTAGCAGGTGATCAGGTCCACCTGGTCGACGAGGGCCGCGGAGACGTTGCCGTGCAGGTCGAGGGTGGCCGAGACCAGGCAGTCGGGGCCGATCACCTTCCGCAGCGCGGCGGCCAGGTCGCCCTCCGCGTCACGCATCCCGACGACGCTCATCGCGCCGTGGATGTCGAGCAGCAGCCCGTCGAATGGCCCCTTGGATGCGGCCAGCTCCAGGATGCGGGCCTTGATGTCCCGATGGGTTTCCGGGCGGACCGCACCTCCCGGCAGGGACCGACCGTGGTGCAGCGGCGCAGTCGACGACCTCCGGAGCTGCCCTGCCGGCCTCGAGGAACGGATAGTAGGACAGCAGCTCGTCGCCCTCGCGACGGGTGAAGGCCTCGTCGCCGCTCGGGTGCGGGGAGAAGGTGCTGGACTCGATGGACATGCCGGCGATGGCGATCCTCGGTCGGGCGATTCCCCCGTCGGCGGCGGGCGGCAGCGGTGGGCACCAGATGTCGGCTGCTGTGGTCATGACATGGTTTCCTTCAGGTCGAGGGCCAGGGGCGGCGGCCCCGAGGGCAGGGGTTGGCGAGGGTGGCGCGGTGAACACCGGGGATCGGCACGGTGACGGGCGGGTCGGCGGCCCAGGGCTTCGGTGAGCAGCGGTCCGAGCAGGTCCCAGGCCGCCGTCACCCCTCCCCCGACCACGACGTCGGTCAGATCGAGCAGGGTGGTGGCCACGACGATGCCCTGCGCCAGGGCCCGCGCGGCGCAGGTAAACACCTCGACGGCGGCGCTGTCGCCTCTTCTGGCTGCGGTCGCGATGTCGGATCCGGTGAGTCCGCTCCGGCCCGTCAGGTCGGCGTAGCGCAGAGCAAGGGAACGTCCCGACGCGAGGGTTTCGAGATGCCCCACACCGCCGCAGGTGCAGCGGTGTCTGGGATAACCGGGGGTGTGCCCGATCTCCCCCGCGCCGCCGCGCGGCCCGTGGTGGGGACGTCCTCCGAGCAGCAAGGCACCACCAACCCCGGTGCCGAGCATGATGGCCAGGCCGTCGCTGACGCCACGCAGCGCACCCCAACGGGCCTCCCCGCACAGGAACGCGTTGACGTCGTTGACCAGTTTCACGGGCGTCCAGTGCGATCAGCGATGGCCTCAGCGGGGCGGCGGCCCCGCCAGTCGGGGAAGGTCCCGGAGGCAGCCAGCACCTCGCCCGAGTCGGGATCGATCACCCCGCAGCGCCGGCGCCGACAGCTGCGGCCCGCAGCCCAGAGCAGGTCTCGATGCGGGTCACCAGGCCCGCGGCGGCGTCGATCAGTGCCTGACCTCCGTGCCCCGAGGCGGTGGTGTCGGAGGCCAGGACATTGCCGTCCACGTCCGCCAGCACCGCGGTGATCTTGGTGCCTCCGATGTCGACACCGGCCACCACGGGCCCGTGCAGCACATCATCCGGCGACGGGATCCTGAGCATCAGCGACCACCCAGCCCCGCCAGGGCGATGCCCTTCACGAGGTGCTTCTGCAGCGCGATCACGAGCGCGGTGGTGGGCACCATCGAGATCACGGCGGCGGCGATCTGCAGGTCCCACCGGGTGCCCTGCTGCGTGGAGAACGTCGCCAGACCCACCGGCAGGGTGCCGAGGGTGGAGTAGTCGACGGTGACGATCAGCGGCCACAGGGTAGGAGTTCCAGAAGCCCAGGAAGGTGAACACGGCCAGCACCGCGATCGCGGAACGCGACAGGGGCAGAATGATGTTGAGGTAGATGCGCACCGCCCCCGCACCGTCGACCCGGGCGGCCTCGTCCAGTTCGAAAGGAATGCCCCGGTAAAACTGGCGCAGCAGGAAGGTTCCGAAGGCACTGAACGCGAAGGGAATGATCAGGGCCTGATACGTGTTGATCCACCCGAACCAGTCCATCAGGGTGTACATCGGGATCATCACGACCTCCGCGGGCACCATGAGGGTGGCCAAGAACAGCAGGAACACGGCATCGCGTCCCTTCCAGCGGAGCCTGGCGAAGGCGAAAGCCGACGTGGAGGAGACGATCAGCACCAGAATCGTCCCGACCACCGACACGAACAGCGAGTTCAGCATGTAGGTGACGAACGGGCCGTAGGTGAACACCTCAATGAAGTTCGTCCGCTTGATCTGCGACCCGATCAGCCTCGGCGGGGATGTGAACATCTCGTTGTTCGGTTTCATCGCGGAGAACACCGCATAGATCAGCGGCGATGCGAAGAGCAGCGCGGCAATGTAGATGCTGATGTGGGCGAACACCGAGCGCAGGTCCCCGCCCTTCTTTCTGGTCTCAGTACTCATAGTGCACCCACTTCTTCTGCGCCCGGAACTGCAAGGCCGTCAGGATGATGATGACGGCGAACAGGATCCAGGCAGCTGCGGCTGCCAGACCGAGATCCTGGAACCGGAAGCCGTTGTTGTAGATGAACTGGACGATCGGCTGGGTCGAGTTGCCGGGGCCACCGCCGGTCAGCAACTGGGGGCTGAGCGAAGACCTGCAGCGATCCGATCATCGTCATCACTGTGGCGAAGAACACGGCTGGGGAGATCATGGGCAGCGTCACACGGAAGAACAGGCGTGCACCTGTCGCACCGTCGATGCGGGCCGCCTCGATGACACTGTCAGGAAGCTGCTCCAGCACCGCCGAGAAGATCAACATGTTGTAGCCCAAGACCCTGCCACACCGACATGGTCACCACCATGACCATCGCCCAGAACGGGTCGGCCAGGAAGCTGGGCAGGGTGTGGTTGAACAGTCCCTCACTGATGCCGTTCAGCGCACCCTTGGGTTGCAGCAACATCTTCCACACCAGGATGTTCGCGACCATCGGGGTGACCACGGGGATGAAGAACAACACCCGCAGCGCCCCACGCCCACGGATACGGGAGTTGAGCGCCACCGCCAGCCCGAGCGACAGGGCGATGTTGATGGGGACGTACGTGATCGCGAACACGAAGGTATTGCGCATCGCCGGCCAGAAGTCCGGGCTGACGGTGAACAACTTGATGTAGTTGCCGAGCCCGTTGAAGGTGCGTGCGCCGAAGGTGGGCCAGTTGAACAGGCTCATGACGATGGACAGCCCCACCGGAAAGAGCGTGAACAGGCCGAGGCCCAGCAGGGCCGGGCTGACGAAGCCCAATGCCTGGCGAGCCTCGGCCCTACGAAGGGCCCCTTTTTCTGGGGAGGACATTCAGGCCCCTTTCCCCGTCACTGCTGGAACTGCTGCTGAGCGGAGTTCAGCACCTCGGGCATCGGCTTGGAGCCGCTGTAGACGCTCACCAGTTCGGGCTGGATATAGGAGTTGACCTTGGACCAGTTCGGGGAGACGTGCTGCGCCTCGACGTTGGCGAAGGCGGCGTCGAAGGCCTGCTTGACCACGTCACGGTACTGCTCATCGATGGACTCGAAGTACAGCGGCTGCGACTCGACACGGGCCGGGTAGGAGCGACCGGAGCTGGCGACGTAGTCCTGGGCCTCCTTGCTGAGCAGGGCTCCCAGCACCTTCAGGGCCGAATCCTTGTCCTTGCAGCTCTTGGCGATGCCGTAACCCGATCCGAGGATCAGTCCGGTCGCTTTACCGCCAGCGGGTGCGGGCAGGTTCGTCATGCCGACCTTGAAGCCCGCGTCGTTCTTGATGTAGCTACTGGCGTTCCAGGTGCCGTCGACGGCCATCGCGGCGTTGCCGTTGGAGAACTGATCCTCACCCCAGCCGGCGTCGGAGGCCGATCCCACGGGCAGCGCGACCTTCTTGTCGGTGACCAACCCTGCGTACCAGGTGGAAGCCTCGACAAAGGCTGGGTTGGCGATGTCGAGCTTGCCATCAGCCGTCACAGGCTGGGTGCCGGATTTGGCGATCGGCAGGGCCTGCCACTGGAAGTCTCCCATGCCGATGCCGAAGCCCTGCTTGTCGTCCTTGGTGGCCGCGGTGGCGGTTGCCTCGAAGTCGTCGAAGGTCCAGCCGTTCTTGGGCTGAGGTGCGCCCGTGGCGTTGATCATGTCGGCGTTGTGGTAGGTGAGCATGGTGGCCATGTCGAAGGGCAGGCCATACATGGTGCCGCCATCGCTGAGGATGTCCGTGGCGCGCGGGGCGAAATCGGCGGGCTTGAGCCCCGCGGTGGTGAGATCGGCCTCGGTGAGCTCCACGAAACCTGCCTTGTAGTCGGACAGCTTCCCGGAGTTCATGCCCGTCACACAGGCCATGTTGTCGGTGCCCATGTTGGTGGTGAGCTTGGTGAAGAAGTCACCCCACGGGGCGGTGCGCAGCTCGATCTGAATGTCGGGGAGAGTCTTCTGGGCGATCTCCACCTGCTTCTTGGGGCCTCGGTGTCCTTCTCGCCACCGGCCCACATGTCGACGACGATCCTCGTCTTGCCATCCGCGCCGGTGGTGTCGCTGCCGCCTCCCTTGCTGGAGCAGCCGGTGAGCGCCAGCGCGGTGACTGCCGCCAGCGCGACGGCCTTGCGGAAATTGAACTTCATAATTTCTCCTAGATTCCGCACCATTAATTCGTCTTCGAATTAAATTGAGTGCCTTCTCGGCGGAAGTGAGGCATCGGGACAGACCGATCCGGACGACGCAGGGCCGCCCGATCCTGCTGAGCGATTGCACTCGCCCAGCCAGCCGCACGACCCTTCTCACACGCCTTGCAGCCCGAAATCAATACCGGAAACCGAACTGCCGACGCCCCACTCGCAGTCACCCAACAGGACCCGACCGCCCGAGACTCGGCACCGGAGCAAAGAAAAGGCCTTCTGCCTTAATTCGACGTCAGCTAAAGTTACTGCATGACGCACCCACACCCGCGCATCACGGAGTTGCTGGCCGACGGGTCCGCCTCGTCGCGTTCGGACATCGCGCGCCTGCTGGGGATCGCCCCATCGACCGCCTCGGCCTGGGTCGGACAACTCATCAAAGCGGGAGTCGTCGTCGAGGATGGGCTGGTCGCATCCGGAAGCGGACGCCCCCGCCGGAGACTCCGCCTCAACCGTCCTCGGTCACCTCCTGGTGGCGGAACTGGGTGCAACCATGCCCGTCTCGGGGTGGCCGACAGGGCGGGACGGTTGCTGCACTCCACGACCTCGCCCCTGACGGTGGCCGATGGCCCGGAGCACGTCCTCAGTTCCTCACCACGCTCCTGCGCAACCAGCGCGCCGAGGGGAACCGGCGGGAGTGGGGTTGGCGCTGCCCGGCCAGTGCAACCTGGGGGCACGGTGCGGCTGCCGTCGCGGATGCCGGGCTGGGCGGGATTTCCCGTGCAGGAGGCCCTCGCGGAGAGCTTCGGGGTGCCTGCCGTGGTGGAAAACGACGCGAACGCGATGGCCCTCGGGGAACACCGCGCAGTTCGGTTCCGAGGGCGACTCCATCACGAGTGAAAGCAGGGCACGGCGATCGGGTCGGGCATCGTGATCGCGGGGCAACTCTATCGGGGGGCGACCTTCGCCGCCGGGGACGTCACCCACACCGTGGTCCATGCGGCAGGGAGCAGACCCTGCACCTGTGGGAAGACCGGCTGCCTGGAGACGGTGGCTTCAGGAGCAGGTGTCGTCGCGCGGCTCGTCGAGCAGGGGATCGAGGTCACCAAGACCGCCGATGCCCTGGCCCTGGCCCACGACGGCGATCCCGAGGCCACGACTATGATCCGCACCGCCGGTTCCCTGCTCGGCGAGGTCCTCAGCTCGGTGGTGAGTTTCTTCAATCCGCAGGCGCTGTTCCTGACCGGAGGGTTGGCGTCGTCACAGCACTTCGTGACGGCGGTCCGGGCCCACATCTACGACGGCTGCCACCCTGATGACGGAGTCGCTGCGAATCGAGGCGGCCTCGCTGGGAGCCGACGCTGGCCTGGCCGGCACGGCCCTGCTGACCAGCAGCTGCCGTCCGCGAAGAGCCCACCTGAGGCCCCACCCCGGATGTCGTTATGTCATGTGGAAAGATTTTTGTACCGTACACGCCACACGACTTTTCACGACGTCACACAATCTTCTTCCCTGAGGCCGCCCCTAGGCTGGGACCATGTTGATCGGTGCTCATGTTGACGCGAGACTCTGCAATTGCACAGGCCGTTGCCCTCGGGGCGGACATCGCCCAGGTGACCCTCGGCGACCCGCAGTCATGGAAAAACCCCGCCATCCCGGGCGACGGGGCCCCTCCTTGGGAGCGCAGGCCGCCGACGCTGGGGTCGGCTCTACGTACACGCCGCGTACGTCATCAACGTCGCCTCCACCAACAATCGCATCCGCATTCCATCGCGGAAACTGCTGCAGCAGACCATCGACGCGGCTGCCGAGATCGGGGCGCGTGGGGTGATCGTTCACGGCGGGCATGTCACCGCCGACGAGGATCAGCGGCGGGGCTACGAAAACTGGCGCAAGTGCGTCGACGGCCTCGACGTGAAGGTGCCGGTCCTGATCGAGAACACAGCGGGCGGCAAGAAGGCGATGATGCGCTACCTCGAGCTCCATCCGCGACCTGTGGAGCGCCCTCGAAGTTCCACCAATCTGGACGGCATCGGGCTCTGCCTGGACACCTGCCACGCGCATGCCGCCGGCCTGGACCTGACCACCGTGGTGGCGGACGTGCGAGCTATCACGGGACGCATCGACCTGGTCCACTGCAACGATTCACGCGACGCTCCCGGTTCCGGGCGCGACCGCCACGCCCCGCTGGGACGCGGTCAGCTCGACCCGGAGGTCCTCATCGCCCTACTGCGCGACGCCAACGCCCCGGTCATGCTGGAGACCCCGTCGGAGAACCACGCGAAGGAAATCACCTGGCTGCGAGAACAGCTGGGCTGAGAGCGGCACCGACGGATTTCCCCGGTTGCGCAGCACTCAACTCATTTTCCGGCCCGGAATGGCGCATGTCCGGGATTGAGTGCTGCGGAACCGGGTTGGGCGTCCCTCAGGCCTTCCCCGAGGCCTTCTGCTCCCCCGGGTGACCGGAGAGGTTCTCGAAAGACAGCAGTCGATCCACCGTGATCTCGTCCAGCAGCCCCTCTCCGGGACGATGTCGCGCACCGATTTGCCCGACCTGGCGGCCTCCCGGCCCACCTCGTCGCCGGCCCGGTGCCCGATGTAGTCGTTGAGAAGGGTCACCACCGAGATTGATTCGCGCACGTAGCGTTCGCAGACGTCCTTGTTGGCGGTGATGCCGTCGATGCAGCGGGTCCGCAACACATCGCAGCCCGACCTCAGCAGCCGGATCGACTCGAACAGCGCCTGCGCGATCACCGGTTCCATGGCGTTGAGCTGCAACTGCCCTGCCTCGGCGCCGAGCCCGACGGTGAAGTCATTGCCACGCACCTTGTAGGTGATCTGGTTGACCACCTCGGGAATGACGGGGTTGACCTTGGCGGGCATGATCGAGCTGCCCGCCTGCATCGCGGGCAGGTTGATCTCGTTGAAACCGGCGCGCGGCCCGGAGCTCAGCAACCGCAGGTCATTGCAGATCTTCGACAGCTTCGTCGCCAGGCGTTTGCAGGCCGCGTGGGCCATCACATAGGCACCGGTGTCAGAGGTGGCCTCGATCAGGTCAACCGCGGTGACGAACGGGCGTCCGTGATCTCGCAGAGGTGTTTCACCGCCAGCTCCCGGTATCCGGGCGGGGCGTTCAGCCCGGTGCCGATCGCCGTCGCGCCCCAGGTGATCTCCAGCAGCAATGAGCGTGCGTAGTCGAGGTGACGCAGCTCCTCCTCCAGGTTCACCGCGAAGGCCATGAACTCCTGCCCCAGTGTCATCGGTACCGCATCCCGCATCTGGGTGCGTCCGAGCTTTGAGGATGGTCTCGAACTCCTCGCCCTTGTCATAGAAGGAATCGGAGAGCTCCTCGACCGCATGTGACAGCTCTCCGAACACATGGTCGAGGGCCACCCGGAAGCCCGTCGGGAAGGTGTCGTTGGTGGATTGGCTGTGGTTGACGTGGTCGTTGGGGTCGACGATGTCGTAGCGCCCCTTTGAAAACCCGAGGTGCTCCAGCGCCAGGTTCGCGAGCACCTCGTTGGTGTTCATGTTCACCGATGTTCCCGCGCCACCCTGGAAGACATCGATCGGGAACTGGTCCATGCAGCGTTTTTTCACCAGCACCTCGTCGCAGGCCTGGAGGATCGCCCGCGCCACCCAGCCGGGCAGGACGCCGAGTTCGCGATTCGCCAGCGCCGCTGCTTTCTTCACCTGGACCATTCCGCGGATCAACTCGGGAACAGAGTTCACGGTGACACCCGGAGATGGGGAAATTCTCGATGGCTCTCAACGTGTGAATTCCGTACCAGGCGTCATCGGGAACCTCGACGATCGCCGAGTAGGTCGGTTTCGGTGCGCGACATTGCCTTTCCTTTCGGAGCTATCCTCCCGACGACTCCCCGTGGATGGGGCGGAAGCAACGCTACCGGAGTCGGTACGACTGCGCGCCCCGGACCGCATCTTCTCCGTTCTGCGAGACAACCAGTTGGGTCGGCACCGCACGTCCCTCGACGAGTCGCTAGGCTTGGGTTCGTGACCAGATGCGTTTACATTGCTTCATCGGAGTGGCAGGTCAGCAAGAGCGTCGTTGCTCTGGGCGTGCTGGAGTTGTTCGCGCGCCAAGTCCGTTCGGTCGGTTTCTTCCGTCCGCTGGTGCAGTCCCTGCAGGGCGACGGCATCACGACGGCGTTGCTGGCCACCGACACCCTGCGTCACCAGAAGTCTCGAGGACAGCATCGGTGTCAGCTACGAGGACTGGGCCAATGATCCGGACGCCGCCATCGACACGATCGTCGCGAAGTACGCCGCGCTGGCGGAACGCTTCGATGCGATCGTGATCGTCGGTTCAGACTTCGACGACCTCACCTACGGCACCGAACTGGACCACAACGCCCTCATCGCCGCCAACCTGAACGCGCCGGTGCTGTACGTGTGTCGCGCATCGGAAGGTCCATCGACGAGGTCTGCCGGATGGCCGAGGGAGTCGATCGAGGCCTTCGAGGCCCGCCACAACACCGTCGTCGGATCATCGCGCACTCGCGCGGAACCCGGATCAGCGAGAGCTCTCGAGCGTTGCGTGAGTGCGCGACGTCTCCGGTCTCCGTGTTGTCCGCGAATCCGGTGCTCGATGCGCCATCGGTCGGCCAGCATTTCGAGGCCGTCGATGCGACGCTGTGGCGCGGCACACGGAGAGCCTGAACCGTGAGGCACTGACGACGATCATCGCGGGCATGAGCCTGCCGAACCTGCTTCCGCGCCTCCAGAAAGAGGCCACCGTCATCGTCCCTGCCGATCGGCTCGACCTGCTGCCCGCGCTCATCATGGCGCACCGTTCCGCCACCTACGGTCGCTGGCCTCGCTGGTGACTGACCGGCGGCTTCGAGATCCCGGAGACGGTTGCGGCGCTGCTCAGCGATTCCGAGGTCGACCTGCCCATCGGCGCCACCGCCAACGACACCTTCCCCACCGCGGTCTGCACTGCGCGAGGTCAGCGGTGTGGCCACCAGCTCGCCGCGGAAGGTCGAGGTGGCACGCGCCCTGTTCGATCGACACGTCGACGAGGACGCATTGCTGGCCGCCATCGAACTGCCCGCGCCGAGATCCGCACCCCGAGCATGTTCGAGCACCAGCTGATGCAGATGGCCCGCGAGGACCTGAAGCGGATCGTGCTGCCCGAATCCACCGATGACCGGGTGCTGACCGCCGCCGATGTGGTGTTGAAACGCCACATCGCGGAGATCATCCTTCTCGGCGACCCGGACACCGTCTCCCGCCGCGCCGCGGAGCTGGGTCTCAACCTGACGAACGCCACCGTCGTCGACCCCAAGGACCCGGAACTGCTGGAAAAGTTCGCCGCCGAGTACGCGAAGCTGCGCGCCCACAAGGGTGTCACCCTGGAGCGGCCCGCGAGAAGCTGGCGGATCTGTCCTGCTTCGGCACGATGATGGTGCACCTCGGCATGGCCGACGGCATGGTTTCCGGCGCGGTGAACACCACGGCCAACACCATCCGCCCCTCGCTGGAGTTCGTGAAGACCAAGCCCAGGGTGTCTCGGTGGTCTCCGGGTCCTTCCTGATGGCCATGAGCAACCGCGTGGTGGTCTACGCCGACTGCGCCGTCAACCCCGATCCGACGCCCGCGCAGCTCGCGGACATCGCGATCTCCTCGGCGCAGACCGCCGTCAGCTTCGGCATTGAACCGCGCATCGCGATGCTGTCTTACTCGACGGGCACCTCCGGTTTCGGCCGACGTCGACAAGGTGCGTGAAGCCACCGAGCTCGTCCGCGAAGGCACCCGACATCAAGGTGGAGGGCCCGATCCAGTTCGACGCGGCCGTCGACGAGGTGGTGGCGGCCAAGAAGATGCCGGGCTCGGAGGTCGCGGGGCGCGCGACGGTGTTCATCTTCCCGGACCTCAACACCGGCAACAACACCTAAGGCCGTGCAGCGCACCTCCGGTGCCGTGGCCATCGGTCCCGTCCTCCAGGGCTCCGCAAACCCGTCAACGACCTGTCCCGTGGCGCGCTGGTCGATGACATCGTCTCGACGATCACCATCACCGCCATCCAGGCCCAGACGGACTGAACCCCCGCACCGTCCTGAAGTCCTGAACCCTGTCCGAAATCGATCCACCAAGGAAAGTATCCGTGTCCAATCACATCCTGCTGCTCAACTGCGGCTCCTCGTCCATGAAGTATCAGCTCTTCGACCCAGAGACGCAGAGCCCCTTGGCGGTCGGCATCGTCGAGCGGATCGGGCAGGACGTCGGGAAACTGAAAGCACGAGGTCGACGGGCAGGAGTTCGTCGAGGAACAGCCCTTCCCCGACCACACCGCCTCGTTTGCCGCGGTGGTCGCGGCCTTCGGGAAGCACGGGCCGTCCCTCGACGGGGTCCGGGCCGTCGGTCACCGCACCGTCCACGGCGGCTCCACCTTCCAGGAGTCCACGCTCATCACCGACGAGGTGATCGCGAAGCTGGTGGAGCTGCAGGCCCTGGCGCCGCTGCACAACCCCCCGGGGATCGCGGGCATCGAGGCCGCGATGGCGCTGCTGCCCGACGTGCCGCACGTCGCGATCTTCGACACCGCCTTCTTCGCGAAGCTGCCCGCCGAGGCCTACACCTACGCCATCGACCGGGAGGTCGCGAAGAAGTACGAGTTGCGCCGCTACGGCTTCCACGGCACCTCGCACTCGTACGTGTCGAAGAAGGCCGCGGAGGTGCTGGGGCGTCCCGTCGAGGAACTGAAGGTCATCGTCTGCCACCTCGGCAACGGCGCCTCCATTTCGGCGGTCGACGGCGGTCGCGCGGTGGAGACGTCGATGGGCCTGACCCCGCTGCAGGGGCTCGTGATGGGCACCCGCTCCGGCGACATCGACCCGGGCATCTTCAAGTTCCTCTCCGACAAGGGCTACTCCATCGACGAGATCGACACGCTGCTGAACAAGCAGTCCGGCATGGGCGGCGTGTGCGGCCACACCGACATGCGCGACGTCGAGGACTCAGATCGAGGCCGGGCGACGCCGACGCGCGCCCTGGCGATGGACGTCTACATCCACCGCCTGATCAGCTACATCGGCGCCTACATCGCGGTGCTGGGAGGGGTGGATGCGGTGGTGTTCACCGCGGGCATCGGCGAGAACGCCTCCCTCGTGCGCGGCGAGGCCTCCAAGCGGCTGCGTCACCTCGGCCTGGTCATTGACGAGGAGAAGAACGCGGTGCGCTCCAAGGAACCGCGCGCGATCTCCACCCCCGACTCCCCCGTCACGATCCTCGTGGTCCCCACCAACGAGGAACTGGCCATCGGCCCAGGACACCCTGCGCGTCATCGGGCCTGAGGGACCCTTCCCGAAGCTGGTTGAGTCTGCTCGTCCACGAGCTGGCTCAACCAGCTATCTTTCCTGAACTTGGTTGAGCCGACCAAGGCGCCCACAAGCTGGCCCAACCAGCTTTGTCCTCCCTGAAGTTGGTTGAGCCGACCAGCGAGCGCCAGCGAGCCGGTCGAGTCGAAACCAAAGGCGAAACAGTTCAAGAACCCGCGGCCAAGCCACCTCCCAACCGCCGAATGGTTTCGACACAGCCGTTCGCTTCGCTCACGAACTGGCTCAACCAGCTTCCGGAGAGGAAGCGCTCACAAGCTGACTCAACCGGCTTTGAGGAAGGGTTGGTCTTGACCCTTCTGGGACCTACTTCTTTGATAGTTGGAAACTGCCGCGAAGCTCGACGGGACCGCACGTCTGTGGTGATGACATGAGGAACGCTGTGCACCACATCGAACTCTGGACAAGCGACGTGGAAGCCGCAACGCCGTCGCTGACTGGCTCTTCGCCACCCTCAGCTGGACCCCTGGATCACAATTCCGCTCAGCCAACCGGACGCATCTGGCAACATCCCATCGGCGTCTAGCTCGTACTGGAACGGTCACTCGACATCTCGGGCCCCTGGAACGAGACCCACGCTGGCCTCAACCACCTGGCCCTACGCGCCATCGAACTCAGTGGTCGGCTGAGCATCCGCATCTGCCGCGACCATCGCGTTCGCGAGCGTCTCATAATGCTCATGTGCAGCCGAGCATTTCAACACGTATCAGTAGAGTTGGGCCATGGATCTGCGCTTCCCGCCACCGCTGGCTCACGGATCGCTTGTCGGTATCACGAGTCGCTTCGTCCGGTGCGTCCGGCGTGCTGCAGCCTCGCGTCGACGCCGCTCTGCGGGCGATCCACCAGCACGGCTTGCAAACTCGGGTCGGGGAGTGCATGAACGGCGATGGGCACGTCAGCGCACCCGTCGCCCAGCGAGCCGCCGAGTTCAGGCAATGCTGCTCGATCCCGAGATCAGGCAATAGTCCCACCGTGGGGCGGCGAGACCTGCATCGACCTGATCCCGCACCTGGACTGGGACGCCATCGCGGTCGCTCGAGCCCACCTGGGTGGTCGGCTTCTCCGACATCTCCACCCTCCTGGCACCCCTGACCCTGCGGGCCGGGTGGGCCACCATCACAGCAACAACCTCATGGACACGCCCTACACGGCGCCGGACGGACTGGTGGGCTGGCTCGACATCATCACCATGCCCACCGGCACCACATTCACCCAGATCTCACCCAACGCCCATCGCCAGAGCTTCGTCGACTACGTCGAACACCCCGAGGTGGACACCTACGAACTGAAACCTCATCCCGCTGGGAACGCTGGGACCAGCCCGACCAGGACCTCGCCGTGAAAGGCCGTCTCATCGGCGGTTGCATCGACACCATCGCCCACCTCGCCGGAACCTCCTACCTTGACACCACGAGCCTCGCCACCGATGGCGAGGGCCTCCTCGTCTATGTCAGGGGCCGCCCGTGAGAACGCTGGCTGCATCGCCCGCAGCCTCCATGGGATGCGTCTCAACGGCTTCTTCGACCAAGCCAATGCCATCCTTGTCGGTCGTACCTACGCACCCAACATCCCGGGCATCACCCAGAAAGACGCAGTCCTCGACGCCCCTCACCCCGCTCGGCGTCCCGATCATCGGCGGTGTCGACTGCGGCCACTGGGCGCCCCTACATGCCCCTGGTCAACGGGGCCATGGCCATCGTCGGGCACGACAGCACCTCCAGCAGGGATCCGCAGACCCTCGCCTGAACAACGTCCTCTTCTGCCGCGCGGTGTGCTGACAGCGTTCAGTGGAGTAACCCTGGTGGCTTCTAGAGCCTGGTTGCCAAGGTTGTTGAGCCAGTTCAGCCAGGGTGATGCTGTTGTTCCCCTCAAATCGTGGATGGTTTCCTGATCGGAGGTCGTGGTGTTCTCGTAGTTGCTCGGGCTCATCACGTCGATTGTGCTGTGTCGGCGCTTGTGGTTGTAGGGACCTGTGGTGCCTGTCCGGACGACGGTCTGGGCCTGGCGGGTGTTCTCGAACTCGTGGCGCGAGGAGGACCTCCTGCTCCGGACTGCTGATGAACGCCTCTGAGGCGACGTCGCCAAAGCGCAGTCCCACCCGTTCCCATTGACCGCCGGATCCCGAATTGGCGACACGGCTTGGTGAACAGAGTTCGCCGTGTACGTCGCGCCCCTGTCGGCGTGGAAGATGACTCGCTTCGTTTCATCCTCGCACCAGCCGGGCTGGTTGACAGCGTCGATGCCGTGAACGTGCGGCCCTGGCAATAGCTAGGCCCACCAGTGCCCGGTCACGCCACTTGTAGAACCAGGCCAGACTGACCTCGAGCAGCAAACAGATGATCATGTGCGGCACTCCGGTAGCTCGTCCTCTGCTCAGCGATCAGGCGCGCCACACTCACTTCGTCACTCCTTCGCCCACCCGATATCCCGATATAAGGATCACCTGAGGACACCACGTTCCATCCGCATCACGGCGTTTTCAGCACGGAACCACTCGAGGCTCCCTCGACATCGTCTCCGGCCAAGCTCACCATGACCCTCCGGGCCTCCCAGACCTACTTCGACCCAATTGCCCAACATGCCCCTACTACAGCAAGATCGCGCGCGACCTGCGCGATCAGCTTCCTGTCTCTCCCACGACCCGGACAACGCCCTCACCGAACTCCCGGTCACATTTCTTCCGCTTCTCTGACATCCCAACCCTCATCGTCGATACCTCCACGGTCCGGGAGAACCTCAGATTCCCGGCGCTCATCCCTTGGCTCAACCAGCTTCAGGATGCTCCCCGAGCGGCCACCACCGACACTCCCGGTCTTGTCTGGCGCGCTAACTTTGGAGGGTGTCGGCCTGTATTCTGGCCGACACTTCCCCACTCTTTCGGCAATGGAGGTCGGGCATGACCTTGCTGACCATCGGCGTGGCGAGCAGCGCGCTGTTCGACCTGACCGAGTCGGAGCGTGTGTTCCGCGAGCAGGGCGTTGCCGCCTATCGCGAACACCAGGAGAAGCGCCTCGACCGACCGTTGCCACCCGGACCCGCGCTACCGTTCATCCGCGCGACTCCTCGGTCTCAACGACGTGCTGGCCGACGCGGTGGATGTGATCGTGCTGTCCCGCAACAGCGCCGAGTCCGGGCTGCGGGTGATGCGTTCTATCAGCTCGGTCGGGCTGCCCATCACCCGGGCCGTCTTCAGGGAGGGGCGCCCCGCCTACGAGTTCATGCCGGCACTGGAGATGTCGCTGTTCCTGTCGGCCAACCACGACGACGTCTCCGAGGCCCTGGCGAGCGGACAGCCGGCGGGCACGGTGCTGCGGGGCAGCACGATGCCCGAAGTGGGCAGGGAACTGCGAATCGCCTTCGATTTCGACGGGGTCCTGGCCGACGACTCCTCGGGACGCATGTTCCGCCAGGAAAGGCCTGGGACGCTACGCCCGCGCGAGGCCGAACTGGCCGACGTCCCCCTCTCCCCGGTCCTCTGGCGCCCTTCCTGGCCGGTTTGAACCGCCTCCAGGAGGAGGAGACGGCCCTCACTTCACACGATCCCAGCTACGAACCACGGCTGCGCATCTCGTTGGTGACCGCGCGCTCCGCTCCCGCCCACGAACGCGCCGTCAGCAGCCTCCACTCCTGGGGTCTCAAGGTCGACGACGCCTTCTTCCTCGGCGGCCTACCGAGGCCCCCATCCTGGAGGTGCTGAACCCCCACATGTTCTTCGACGACCAGCGGGACAACCTCGATCGAACCCTGCGTACCCCATCGGTCCATGTGCCCTTCGGTGTGGCCAACGAGGTCAGCACCGGTCCCGCACCACTCACCGAGAACCCACACCGTGCCCGTCGCGCCGCACCGGAGAAGGTCCTCGACTTCACTGCCTGACCGGCGTCGCGGAACACCACCCCGAGCGAGGAAAACGACAAGACGAATGACCTTCAGTTGTGGGAATCCGACGAGGCCTGTGCCGCACTTCTCAGCGTGCCCGTGGCGTACTTTTCCACCGCTTGCCTGAGCGGGATAGCGTTGCCCCATGGCACGAGCACTGATCACGGGAGCGACCGCCGGCATAGGCAACGCTTTCGCCAAGGAACTTGCAGCCCGTGGAAACGATCTGGTGCTCGTCGCCCGGGACCGCGATCGTCTCCGCAAGGTCGCCGCGGACCTGTCGGAGGTGCACGGGATCGATGTGGAAGTGCTGCCCGCTGACCTGTCCGTCCGCGACGAGGTGATGAAGGTGGCGCAACGGCTCGAATCGGAGACCGATCCCGTCGACATGCTCATCAACAATCGCCGGATTCGGACTTCACGCCTCGCTGATCGACGCCTCCAGATCGAACTCCACGAACGCGCCATGGACGTGATGTGCCTGGCGATGCTGATCCTCGGCGGCGCCGCAGGCGGAGCCAGAAGGCGCGGGGACGAGGGCCGGATCGTCAATGTCGCATCCACCTCGGGGCGATCTTCACCGGGCAACTTCTCCGCCATCATCGGGCGTGGGCGCGCACCTGGTCGACGGGCCTGGCCCTGGAGCTCAGCGGCACCGGCGTCACGGTCACGCACTGCTGCCCGGCTGGGTGCGCACCGAGTTCCACCAGCGCGCCGGAATCAGCGCCACCGAATCTGCCGTCATTCGTGTGGATCGACGCCGACGACCTGGTCAGGCAGTGCCTGCGGGACGTCGAGAAGGGACGCATCGAATCGGTACCGACGAAACGCTGGAAGGCGTCGTTGTTCATCGCGGATCACGGACCACGGAAGTTCATCCGTTGGTTCTCCTACAAGCTGTCCGCTAGCAGAAGGAAACGCTGAAGACATGGCGAAAGTCCCGAAACCGGGAAGGCACGCCTCCAAACTGAATGCATCCACCCGCCAGGCCGCGCAGATGCTGCTGCTGAAACCGACGATGTGGCGACTGCTGCGTCCACGTGCACGGCAAGGCGAACCTGGAGGGCCTCGAGGCTCCCTGCGTGGTGTTCGCCAACCACTCCTCCCACCTGGACACCCCCCTGATCTACGGGGCATTGCCGAACCGGATCTCGAAATACCTGGCGGCGGGCGCTGCGCGCGACTACTTCTACGACAAGTGGTGGAAAGCCGGGCCGATGTCGCTGTTCTTCAACGGCTACCCCATCGATCGGGGCAAGGACCGGAGCAGGGACAACGACTCGAAGAAACGCAACGTCAGGGGCCTGTCAGCCGCGCTCCTCGACGCCGGGGTACCGCTGCTGATCTGCGGAGGGATCGCGTTCCCGCACGGGCGCGATGGGCCCGTTCAAACCGGGCGTGGCGGCCCTGTGCATCTCCCGGCAGATCCCCGCTGTCCCGATAGCCCTGATCGGCGCACACGCAGCCTGGCCGAGCACCCAGAAGCACCTCCCCAAGGGGCGTCCCATCGTGCACGTCGTCATCGGACGGCCCATGACGCCTCTGCCCGGCGAAATCGCCCACGAGATTCAACGAACGGATGCGTCGCCAGGTACTCGAACTCCACGACACCACGGCGCGCGCCTACGGTGCCAGGACCCTCGACGAGTACGCCCGCGTCGCTGCTCTCGGGAAGGCGAAGAAGACCGAGGTCACCGCCCTGGCGGAGGACGCCCGGGCTCGCGCCGACCAGTCGGACCACCAGGAAAACCAGGAGGACCAATGATCGAAGGCGTCAAGCAACACAAGTGGTGGGGCTGGGGTGAGGATGGCCGCTCGTACCACCGACGACAAACCAAAGTTCGCCCCTTCGTAGAAGAAACTGGTCGGCGTCGACATCAACGCGCCCGTCGCCCCGCTGCCGAAGCTCTCGGACCTGAACGTCCCACCGTCGCGGCTGGAACCGGGGCTGCGCGACGCGCTGAACCGGGATCTCCGGCGCCGAGTACGTGCAGTGCGACGACGAGACCCGCGTCGTCCACGGCCTCGGGAAAGGGGTCCGCGACCTGATGCGGGTGCGTGCCGGCTGAGTTCGGTCGCCTGCCCGACGTGGTGGTCTATCCCGCCAACGAGGACGAGTGGCGCGGATCGTCGACGCGGTGGTGGCGGCCAATGCGGTCGTGATCCCGTTCGGCGGCGGCTCCAACATCGTTGCCGCTCTGGAGGCCGAACCCGGCGAGCAGCGGCAGGTGGTCTCGGTGAACCTGGGGCGGATGAACCGGGTCCTCGCCATCGACGAACGGTCCGGGCTGGCACACATCCAGGCGGGCGTGTTCGGCCCCGACATGGAAGAGCAGCTTCAGGCCCGCGGGTGGACGATGGGACACCACCCGACTCGTTCGTGTGGTCGACGCTGGGCGGGTGGATCGCCACCCGCAGCTCCGGGCATGCAGTCCGACAAGTACGGCGACATCGCCGACATCTGTCGCGGCCTGCGCATGGTGATGCCCGGCCAGATCCTGTCGCTGCGCCCCCTGCCGTCGACATCCTCCGGCCCGAGCGTGCGCGAGATGGTGCTGGGATCGGAGGGACGCCTGGGGATCATCACCTCCGCCTGGGTGAAACGTGCATCGCATTCCCGAGGTCCGGGAGATCCAGGCCTATTTCTTCCCCACCTACGAGGACGGCCTGCAGGCATGCGAGCAGATCATCTCCTCTGACGCCTCCGTCATGATGGCACGTGTATCGGATGCCATTGAGACGCAGTACATCATGGCCAACGGGAAACGCTCGTCGAAGCTGTCGTCGCTGCTCAGCAAGGGCATCGAGAAGATCATGCTGGCTAAAGGCTGGGAATCTGGAACAGATCGCCATGGCCTTCGTCGGTTTCGAGGGCTCCGCGAACCACGTCACCTACGAGAAAGGGCTCATCGGCAAGATCGTGCGCGCCAACGGCGGGCTGGGGGTCGGCAGAGGACCAGGCACCCTCTACGATCAGAAGAAGTACGACACCCCCTACATCCGCGACTTTATGCTGGATCACGGCATGATCTGCGACGTCTCCGAGACCTCCACACCGTGGCGTTACGCTGCCGAGATTCACACCAGAACAGTCGCCGCTGCCCTGAAGGCCATGGAGGAACGAGGCGTCAGGGGAACGGTGTTCTGTCACCTGTCGCACTCCTACCACGCGGGTGCCTGCCAGTACTTCACCTTCGCCATCGCCGACGACTCCGACGACGCCATGGACACCTACGACGCCGTCAAACGGGCCATCCAGCAGTCGTTCATGGATTGCCACGGAACGGTCTCGCACCACCACGGAGTCGGTGAGGAACACTCGCCCTGGATGGAGCAGGACATCTCCCCGGCGGGCGTGTTCATCCAGCGAACGCTGTTCGAGGGAGTGGATCCGGGACGCAACCTGAACCCCGGGCAAGATCGTCCACGAGGGCCGGCCCGGCATCTCGTCGAACTCCCGAGACGCCTGAGGTCGCACGCGGTTTCCCCGCTGCTGGTCGAGTGCGTCGGCAGGGTAGACGTCCTGCCGACGCACCTGTCGAACCGGGCTACGAGGAACGAGCTGGTCGTGCCAAACCCCGACCACAAGCACTCGAACACATGCAAGAGGTTTCGCCACAGCCAACCCACTCACGCTCGCGAAACAACTCGCCCTGCCGGGTAATACTCGCACTCGGCTCACTTCGCCACAGCCAACGCACTCACGCTCGTGAAACAACTCACCCTGCCGGGTAATACTCGCAGCTCAGCTCACTTCGCCACAGCCAACCCACTCCGCTCGCGAAACAACTCACCCTGCCGGGTAATACTCGCACTCGGCTCACTTCGCCACAGCCAACCCGCTCACGCTCGCGGAGCTCAGCTGAACCGGTTTCGATGTGCGCACCTCTCACCTCATGTGTTGACGTTCGCGAGCCGGTTCAATCGGCAGCCGTCTCGCTCACCCGGACGCGGCCCCGTAATCCTTCGAGCAGCTCCACAACTCCTCCGGGCGGCGGTTTGACCAGCGGCGGCGGTCTCCCCGGCATCTCGGGCAGGTACCCACCCTTCCCCTCCACCCCGCTGCCGAAGAGCCAACCCCACCTCGTTCGCCACCCGGCAGGGTTCGTTCAGCACATCGGACCAGCCGTAGCGCAACGTCGTCCCCAAGAGTGAGCACGGTCCGGTTGTCTCGGAGCCGGTCTCGTGCTGCGTCGCGGAACTCTCGACCATCGAGCTCCACCACCAACCCGTGGTCGGGATGGGTGCCATCGAACCGAGTCCCTGCAAGCCGCCGGTCCTGACGAACCATGGTGCGCAACCGGTGCGCCCGTTCGACGCGTGCCAGAGGTAGCACCACTCGGATGCTCTCGATCCTCGCCGTGGAAGCCAAAAGCAACACAGCGGCACGGTGCCTGACGCGCGCAGGTTCCACGAGGCCTGGATCACCTCGTCGGATGACAGCATTCCTCTGAGATCCCGGTGGCCACGGCGTGAATCAGCTCGTCCTCGGTGGCGTCGCGGGCGTAGTCGACCAAGCTGCTGGCCGGCGGCGGCCGTGGAGAGCTCCCGACCGCAGGACGCTCCCCCACCCGGTACTCAATACTCCATCCTCGAAGGCGAACCGGACGCGACGGGATGTTCTCGGCAGCCAGATCACGATACGGCCCGGTTCGCGGCGGGTGATGCCATGGAGATGAGTGGCGGCCTCGGCTCCGGCGACGGCGCCTACGCCGCCACGCAGCAACCCGGACCACAGCAGAGACTCCCACGTGGGCCTCCTGAAGCACAGAATGCCTTGGGCGATGTGCACCCATCCCCTGCCGGTCAGCCCACGGATGACGGCGCGGCTCACCAGCCGCGGTGAGCTGGGCGGTCGTGAGAACCCCAGCGGGCGCTCGCACGACGACGGAGCGGGTCAGGAAGGATGGTTCTGGAGGTCAGCATCGTCATCATGGGCGGAGAAATCGCGATTCACGCAAGCCACATCTCAACTGTGGAAAACACCGGAATTTCACTACTCATCGTCGCATGTCATTACTACAACTTGCAGTTCTTGACGAAAGTGAAGAACGCTTCGATGAAACTTTAGTGCGACATCGCGAAAGATTTTGTACCGTATACGCTACAAAATCTTTCCAAAATGATCATAATGCGCGCCCGGTCGAGGGGTCGGGGAAGACGAAGACAGCGACTCGTTCAGGAGGCGTAGGGCCTCGTCACGAACCTCGGCGGGCACGTCCCGAAGAAGGTCGGCCATCTCGCGGGCCAGCACCACCGAGTGCGGATCAGCCGGCTCGTAACACCACGCCCGACCTCGACGCTCGCGTCTGGCAAGGCATTTCTTCGCGAGCCGGTCCAGCACCGTCGCGACGGTGGTGTAGACAGGTCCCGGTCACGTGACAACAGCTCCTGCACGTCGGCAACGGTCAACGGCTCACCGGCCCGCCACAGCAGCACCATGACCTGCTGCTCCAGCTCACCCAGGATACCATGACGGCATTCTACGGGCGACCGGTTCCTCCCTCTCACACGCCGCTCGGAAGCGCCCAGCTGAAAGTCCACAACAAAGCCTACCAGGGCATCCTGCCGAATTCTTGAAACATGACATTCCTGCGTAGTAGGTTCCGCTTCATGGACCCGGTTGCAATAGCGCGGTGGCAATTTGGGATCACCACCGTCTACCACTTTCTTTTCGTGCCGATCACGATCGCGATGTCGATGCTCGTGGCGGTGCTTCAGACGATCTGGGTGCGCACCGGCAAGGAGCGGTACCTACGGCTGACGAAGTTCTTCGGGAAACTTTTCCTCATCAACTTCGCCCTGGGAGTGGTGACGGGCATCGTTCAGGAGTTCCAGTTCGGGATGAACTGGTCGGAGTACTCCCGCTTCGTCGGCGACGTCTTCGGTGCGCCCCTGGCTCTGGAGGCCCTGATCGCCTTCTTCCTCGAGTCCACCTTCCTGGCGTTGTGGATCTTCGGCTGGGACAAGCTGCCGAAGAAGATCCACCTGGCCTGCATCTACGCCGCTGCCATCGGCACCATGCTGTCGTCGGTGTTCATCCTGGCCGCGAACTCCTGGATGCAGAACCCGGTGGGCACCAAGTTCAACTCCGAGCTGGGACGCGCCGAGCTCGACGGCGTGGGCGGGTTCCTGGAGGTCCTGACCAACCCGCTGCTGCTGTCCGCGCTGCCGCACGTCATCTTCGCCTCCTACATGGTCGCGGGCGGGTTGATCGCGGGCATCTCCGCCTGGCACCTGGCAAGGCCGGGAGTCTCCGAGGAGGACGCGGCCACCTACCGGTGGGCGACGAAGTTCGGCGCCTGGGTCCTGATCGCCGGTTCCGCCCTCACCTTCTACACCGGCGACGCGCAGGCCAAGGCCATCACGCAGCTCCAACCGTCGAAGATCGCCGCCGCCGAGGGGGCCTTCGAGGACACCGGCGACTTCTCGCTGCTGACCCTGCCCAACACCGACCAGACCGGCACCGTCGTCGACGTCAAGGTCCCGAACATCCTGTCGATCATCGCCGGGGTGCCGCAGATCAAAGGCATCGACACCATCCGCGAGCAGTACGCCCGGCACGGCTACTCGCTGCAGGACGGGTCGCAGACGAAACTCCAGTCCCAGTACGCCGAGCAGCTCGCCGGAAGATACGGCGGCACTCGACCCGATCCCGACGTGAACGCACCTACTGGTCGTTCCGCATGATGATGGTCTTCGGTGGTCTCGGCCTGCTGATCGGGATCTACCTGCTGTGGGTGATCCGCAAGGGCCGCGCCCCCAAGCCGTCGAAGTTGTGGACGACGCTGATGGCCGCGATGCCGCTGCTGCCGCTGTTCGGGATCTCGTTCGGCTGGATCTTCACCGAGATGGGACGCCAACCCTGGCTGGTGGCGGGCGTCATGCCCACCGAGGCGGGCATCTCCCCCACCACGAGCGCGGGCGACGTGTTGTTCTCGCTGATCGTCTACACGCTGCTGTACGGCCTGCTGGCGGTGATCGAGGTCGGCCTGTTCCTCCACTACACGGCCAAGGGTCTGCCCGAGGTGACCGAACCGAAGGTCTCCGAGGATCCCGACGCCCCAATGTCCTTCGCGTACTGAGCTGGAGAGTTGACATGCCTCTGCTTGAAACCGCCGTCCCGGCGCTGAACGTCGTCTGGTTCCTGCTGATCGCCGTTTTGTGGATCGGCTTCTTCTTCCTGGAGGGCTTCGACTTCGGCGTCGCCATGCTCCTGCCCGTGCTCGGTCGAAACGACAAGGAACGCCGCGTGATGGTCAACACCATCGGCCCCACCTGGGACGGCAACGAGGTGTGGCTGCTGACCGCGGGCGGCGCCACCTTCGCGGCCTTCCCCGGCTGGTACGCCACCTTGTTCTCCGGGCTCTACCTGCCGCTGCTGCTGGTGCTGGTGGGGCTGATCCTGCGCGGGCGTGGCGTTCGAGTACCGCTCCAAGCATCCCGACGCCAAATGGCGCAACATGTTCGATGTCTTCGCCACCTACGGGTCGCTGACGGCGGCCCTGGTGCTGGGCGTCGGGTTCGCGAACTTCGCGATCGGCCTGGCCAACGACGGCAAGCTGTGGAACGGCAGTTTCTTCGGGTTGTTCGGTCCGTTCGCGCTGCTGGGCGGTGTGCTGTTCGTGGCCCTGTTCCTGGTGCACGGCGCCACCTTCCTGGCGTTGAAGTCGCGCGGCGAGATCCACGACCGCGCCCGCGGGTTCGTGCGCACCTGGGGTTGGCCGGTCGTCGGGCTGCTGGCGGGCTTCGTGATCTGCCAGCACGTGTTCTGGCCCGCAGCTCGAGTTCGGGAACTTCGCCGCGCTCGGGTGGGTCACGGCCGTGGTCGCCGTGGTCGCGCTGGCGGCCCTCGGTGCTCATGACCAGTCCGCCGGGAACGGGAGGGCTGGGGTTTCGTGCTGGGCGGCCTGTCTCATCGTCAGCATGATCGCGGAATGTTCGTCAGATGTACGGCAGCCTCGGGCTTCGCGCAGGACGAGTCGCAGCCGGTGATGGACCGCCTCAACATTCTCACCGCCGCCAGCTCGGGAGACGACCCTGACGATCATGACGGCCATGGGCGCGTGATCTTCGTGCCCATCGTGCTGGCCTACCAGGCGTGGAGCTACTGGGTTTCAGCAAGCGCATCAGCACCAAGAACATCCCCGACAAGATCGTCTACTGATCCTCCACCCACTATCCTTGTCCGCATAGCCCGGACCTGCATGGGCCCAGACTCCTGAAACGCAGCCGAGGCGACCACAAACTACCTGGTCGCCTCCAGTTTTCGTCGGCATCCTGACCTCGGGCTGGTGATCGCGCAGGCGTGGCCGCTGGCGCGTGCCGTCGCGATCGTCTTCACCTACCGGGGCGCTGCCCGACGACTGCGGCTGCCCAGCCTGGCGCTGCTGCTCGCGATCTTCGCGGCGCGCGGCCTGCTGGCCTGAGTCAACTCGTGCTGGCACACCCGCTCCGCGGCGGCCGTGAAATCACGGCTGCGACGCGACGTGCTCGCCGCCCACCTGATCCGCCCGGTGGCCTCCTCCGGCGACGCTGACGAAGGTCACCACCACCGGTCCTCGACGCGCTGGACGGCTACTTCTCCAACATCTGCCGCAGCTCGGCCTGGCGGCGAGCGTGCCCTTCCTGGTGGGCGGGGTGCTGCTGTTGTCCGACTGGCCGAGCGCCCTCATCGTCGCGTTCACGCCTGCCGCTGGTGCCCATCTTCGCCACTCGATCGGCTGGACCACGCAGGCTGCGACCCGCCGCGCCTTCACGCGCGCCGACGCGCACTGCTAACCATTTCGCCGACCTCATCCAGGCCTGCCGACCCTCCCGAGGCCTTCGCGCGCGCCCGGGCGCGCAAGGGCCTGGACATCACGGAGGAGCGGTTCCGTCGCCAAAACCATCAAAGGCCCTCTGCTACCCGCTTTCTTGTCCTCGTCTCGCGTCTGGGCTGCTGGCATCGCTGTCGGTGGCGCTCGTGGCGGTGACCGTGGTTCCGGCTCGCCGGCGGCGAGATGCCCTCGAGACCGCTGTTCGTGCTGATCTCGCGCCTGGGGCCTTCCTGCCGGTGCGGCGGGTGGGGTTCACTTCCACGAATCCGCCGAGCGGTGGACTGCCGCGAACGCACCCTCGACCTCATCGAGCTGGGGGACTGAAACCGGAGGCGGTGCCCTTCCCTCGGATCGCGGCTGACCCTGGAGGTCAGCCTTCACCCCTGGCCGGCCACCGCCCCTGCCGTCGCCGGATTGTCCCTCGACGTACCGGAGGGTCGCGTAGGCCCTGACCGGCGCCTCGGGAGGCGGGAGTCCACGGCCTGGGCCTGGTGATGGCTTCCAGCGCCTCGACTCCGGTCGGGTCCTGGTCGATGGGGCCGACCTGACCGACCTCGATCCACGAGTGGCGGGCTCGCACCGCCTGGGTCGGCAAGAATCCCGGCATGGTGACCGGCACCGTCGGCGACAACGTCGCCCTGGGGCATCCGGCGTCCCGGATGCGGAACTCACCGCCGCCCTGCGCGACGCCGAGCTGATTTTTCTCGGGAAGACCGTCGGTGACGACGGCGAGGCCTGTCTGCCGGGAACGGCGACGAGTGGCACTGGCCCGGGCACTGATTCGGATCCGACGGGGCGGGGCGCGACTGCTGATCCTCGACGAACCCACCGCGGGCCTCGACGCGGACGCCGAAGCAGCAGTGATCCGCGCCGTGCGCGACTCGGGGGCGGGTGCGCTGGTGGTCAGCCACCGCAGCGCCGTGCTGGCGGCCGCCGACGAGGTGGTGAGGCTGTGAGGGGGCTGCTCACGGACCTGATCCGCGCTCTCCGCCGGGTCGGCTGCGCCTGGGACTGGCGGTGCTGCTGGCCGTCGCGGCATCGGCGTCGTCCGGTGGCGCTGATGGCATCTCCGCGTGGCTGATCAGTTTCGCAGCCCTGCTGCCCCCCGTGCTGTACCTCCAGGCCCCGGCCGTGGGGGTGCGAACCTTCGCGATCTCGCGCGGGGTGTTCCGTTACGTGGAGCGTCTCGTCGGGCACGACGTCGCGTTGCGGATGCAGTCGGGCTGCGGATGCGCACCTACGACTCGCTGGCCCGCACCACCCTGATCGGCGCCCACCGCGGCGACCTGCTGACCAGGCCCGTCTCCGACGACCGAGGCCGTCACCGACGTCGTGGTGAGGGTGCTGATCCCGTCGCTTCCGCTGCTGTGATCACCGGCACCTCGATAGGATCGCGTCTCGTTTTCGCCATGGGCGGGGTGGCCTGTTCGCCACCACCCTGCTGGCCAGGGGTCGTGGTGCCGTTGCTCGCGCAGCGCGCACCTCTCCGCCGACCGCGATGCCGCCCCGACCGCGGGAGAACTCGCCGACACCGTCCGCGAGGTGGCCCGCACCGCCCCCGACCCGGTCGCCTACGGCGCCAGCACGCCTGCCTGGCGAAGCTGCTGGAGGTCGACGACCGGCTGAGGGCGCTGGAGGCACGCAGCGCGTGGGTGCAGGGGTGGCAGCTCGGCGCAGGTCCTCGCCGCGGGAGGCGCCGTGGTCGCGGGACTGGCGATCGGCGGTCCCGCCGTCGCCTCCCGGCGCCATTCCCCCACCTTCCTGGCGGTCCTGGCGCTGGTACCGCTGGCCCTCCACGAGGTGCTGGCAGACATTCGTGGCGGCCGCCCAGACGTGGACCCGGGACCCGCTCCTCCCTGGCCCGCGTCCGGGAGATCCTCGACGCCGAACCCGGTCGGCACCGGCGACGTCGTCCCGGACGGGCACACCGACCCGGCTGGAACTCGACGGCGTGGCTATCGGCTGGCCCGGCGCCCCCGGTGCTTCGAAAGCGACCTCGACCTGGTGGTGCGGCCCGGGAGACAGGGTGGTCTGCACTGGCGCCTCCGGCATCGGCGAAAACCACCCTGGCGGTGACCGCCATGGGGCTGATCCCGCCTCGCGCGGGCACGGTACGGCGGGGCGGTCGGATCGGATATCTGGCCCAGGACGCCCACATCTTCGCGACCTCCGTCGCCGAGAACGTGCGTATCGGCAACAAGGACGCCACCGACGAACAGGTCCGCGACGCCCTGCACCGCGCCGGCCTGCCGCTGGATCCTGACCGGCTCGTCGGCGGGGACGGCTTTACCACCTCTCCGGCGGGGAACGCCGCCGCCTGGCCCTGCAGCGAGGGCTGCTGGTGGCCGACCGCGACCTGTGGATCCTCGACGAACCCACCGAACACCTCGACCAGGCCACCGCCGAGGCCCTGATGGACGACGTGTGGCGGGCCTGCGAGGGGCGGGCGGTGCTGGTCATCAGCCACGACCCGGCAGTGATCGCGACCTGCGACCGGGAACTGCACCGGCGTGACGGCGGTCCCGGACGCGGAACGTCCGGGACCGAATCGACCATGCGACGGGTCACAGGTCCCCGCGGAACAACCGCCAGGCGCCGATGACGCCGGGCAGGACGATCCAGGCCAGGGCCGAGGTGCCGAGCTGAGCCCACCCCTGGACAGAAGGATTGAGCAGCGCGGCCACCGGCTCGATGTCGACCCAGGCGATGATCTTCTGCGCGACCTCCGAGGACCGTGCGACCAGCATCGAGACGGTGGGCCAGGCCAGCATCACGACGATGGGTGCCACGGCGTTGCGGGTGAGCAACCCGAGGGCCAACCCGCCAGGGGCCGTGAAGACGAGCCCCGGAACACCACGGCGATGCGGCCCGGTTCGAGGTCGGGGGACAGCGTGACACCGGCGAGGGCGGGGGCGAGCAGGTACGCGCCTCCGGCGACGATCAGCGCCCAGCAGGCAGGCGGCGAGCGCCACCCCATGGCCACGACGGCCTTCGCGGCCAGCACACGACCGCGGCGCGGGTCGAGGGTGAATGTGACGGCGGCCTCCCGCCGGGTGAACTCCGCCCGTGATGAGCAGAACCGAGGCCGCCATGATGACTCACGACCCCGGGATGCAGGCGGTGCTGGCGATGCATCCGAAGGTGGTGTCAGCGTCCGGGATGAATGCGCGACCGAGGCCGAAAACCGCCATCAGCGCCGCCCGAGGGGCAGCAGCACCTTGCCGGAGATCGTGTTGGCCACCTTGCGGGCCCTCGACGGCGACGGTGCGGGTCAGCGTCAAAGGGGAGACGAGGTGCGGGTCGCGGTGGCGAGTTTCGGGGAACGGGTGAGTGTCATGACGATGCCTTTCGGGCGAGTAGCGGGAGGGTGGCTGGGAGGTGAATCAGGGAGAGGATCAGGCGGCGCGGTCGGTGCCGGAGGTCAGCGTGAAGTACTGCTCTTCGAGGTCGGTGCCGTCGCCGGTGATGTGGTCGGCGAGCAGGCGCCCGCCGCCGACTCATCACGACACGATGAGGCCAGACGCGAGACCTCGTGGAGCTGGTGGCTGCTCAGCAGCACCGCGCAGCCGCGGGCGCGCGCGCTCGGAGCAGGGTGGAGAGCCATCGCTGGCCCTGCGGGTCGAGGCCGTTGGCTGGTTCGTCCAGGATCAGCGCCTGCGGGTCGCCGAGCAGCGCCTGGGCCACCCCGAGCCGCTGCTGCATGCCCAGCGAGTAGAGCACCGACGCGACGCCGGGCCTCCGCGGTCCGACAGGCCGACCTCGGCCAGCACCTCACCCACGCTGCCGCGGCGCCAGGGTGAGTGCCGCCATCCGCAGGGTCTCCAGGGCCGCTGCGTGACGGGTGGAAGCCTTCGGTGCTCAGCAGCGACCCGACGGTCGCAGCCGGGTTGGGCAGGTCGGCGTAGCGCACACCGCCCACGGTGGCGTCTCCCCTCGTCCGGGGTCACCAGCGGTCAGAATGCCCAGGCAGGGTGGACTTTGCCGGCCCCGTTCGGGCCGAGAAAGCCGACGATCTGGCCGGCAGGGACGGTGAAGGTCACGTCGTCGAGGGCGAGGACGGATCCGAAACGTTTGGTCACATGAGCTCGGTTCGAGCATGGCATCAACTGCACCGAAACCACCCGGGGATCCCACATCGGGCAACCGGCCGGCATTCCGGTTCCGTCACGGCTGGTGGTCGCACTGGCCCATCGGCTGAGAGCAGCCCGGCCCATCGGCTGATGGCCGCCGCCTGCCGGACGTGAAGGCTGACCGCATGAGCGATTCCACCGCTGCGGCACGACCCGGACCGGGTCCGGGGCCTGGCCGTGGCCGTGCTCAGTTTTCCTGTACTGCTGCCAGCCGCTGGCGATCCCCTGGTCAACCCGTCGCGCCACCTGGATCCCGGACTGGTCGCGATGCTCCTGGTGCCGGGGACTGGTCGCGATGCTCCTGCTGGTGTGGTTGCGTCGCGCCCCGATAACGGTCGCGGTCTCCCTGGCGGGGCTGTGGCTGCTGTCTCCCCGCGGTGTTCGGCCCCGCGATGGCCGCGCAGGCCCACATCGCCCGGCACCGCAAGGGGATCGACGCGATCGCCGTGGCCTGCGTTCTCGTCGCGGCCAAGTCGGTCGTCATGCTGCACGACGCCTCGGGCGGCTCCGCGGTCCGCATCGAGGTGTTCATCTCCGCCACCGGGGTGATCATCGCGCTGCTCGTCGGACTGCTCGGTCGCAGCACCACCGACGCCAACCAGCAGCGGGCGGCGGCGCGAGGCGGCCCGGCAGACGCCTGGGAGGCGCAGCTCAACGAGGCCAGGCTCCTCGAGCGCGAACGGATCGCCCGCGAGATGCACGACGTCGTCGCCCACCGGATCTCCCTCATCGCCCTGCACGCGGGCGCGCTGGCGCACCACATGCGCTCCGATGAGGGCGAGGCCGGCGACCTGGCCCGGGCGATCCAGACCAACGCGCAGTCCTCCCTCGACGAGTTGCGCACCATGCTGGCCCGGCTGCGCGGCACCGCGGCCCCGCCCGAACCGCCCCAGCCGACCCTCTCGGGGCTCGATGCCCTGCTGGCGGATGCCCGCTCGGCCGGGCAGCAGGTGGCGGTGGAGTTGGACGGGGACCCGGCGGAGGTGCCCGACCGGGTGTCCCGCCATGCCTACCGGATCGTCCAGGAGGGCCTCACCAACGCCCGCGTAAAGCACGCCCTCGGGCTCCCCGGTGGCCCTGTCGCTGAGAACCACCGCCAGACCGTCTCCAGGGTGGTCGTGAGGAATCGTCTGGCCGACCTCGCGCATCCCGACCGGTCGGGCTCGGGACTCGGGCTCGTCGGCATCGCCGAACGCGTCGATCTTCTCGGCGGTGACCTCTCCCACGGCATCGAGGGGAGAGATTCATACTGGAGGCAACACTTCCCTACGCTCCCGAAGGAACAGCATGATCACCGTCGCCCTGGTCGATGACGACCCGATGGTCCGCACCGGATTGAACTTCATCCTGAAGGGGGAGGACGGCATTGATGTCGCCTGGCAGGCCAGCGACGGCGCCGAGGCGCTCACGACCCTACGCGACCAGCCCGTCGACGTTGTGCTGCTGGACGTGCGGATGCCCGGTCTCGACGGGCTCGCAACCCTGGAGGAGCTGCGCGGCTGGCAGACGCGACCGCGGGTCATCGTGCTGACTACCTTCAACACCGACGATTACGTGGTGCGGGCCTTGAGGCTCGGCGCGGACGCCTTCCTGCTCAAGGACGCCGACCCGGCCCGCCTGGTCGAGGCCATCCAGCGGGTGGCCGCGGGCGAGAACGTCCTGGCCCCCGACGTGACCCGCACCCCTCATCACCGTCGCCACCGACGCACCCACTGCGGGAGACCCATCGGCCCGGGCCCTGGTCGCCGCCCTCACCGAACGCGAACGAGAGGTCGCGGTCCTGATGACCGAGGGGCTGACGAACAACCAGATCGGCACCCGCCTGCACCTGAGCCTCGCCTCGGTCAAATCTCACCTGACCAGCATGTTTCAGCCAAACTGGGGTCGACAACCGGGTCTCCGCCGCCATGATCATCCCCGCGACGCGGGCCTGTGAAAACCAGTGTGCCCCCATTGAATGCTGACGCTGCCTGGAGGCGCACGCCACCCGATGTGCCACGCCACGCGTCGCTCGGCCACGACAAGGTAGGGTGACCCGGTACTAGGGAACTGTGAGGTGATGACTTGAGCTCCCCAGAGCATTGGTTTCTCTCTGCTGATCCTCAGCGTGGGTTTGCTGATCGGAAAGATGATTCGCGTCAAGGTCCGGTGGGTGCAGCGACTGTTCCTGCCGAGTTCCATCGTCGGTGGAGTCATTCTGCTGATGCTCGGCCCGCAAGTTCTGGGACGCATCCCCGGACCCTGGGGAGAAACAGGTCGCTCACGCAGGCAATGGTCACCACCTGGTCCGCGCTGCCCGGCCTGTTGATCAGTGTCGTGTTCGCGACGATGTTCCTCGGCCAGGACCTGCCCAGCCCGAAACGGGCCGCCACGCTGGTAGGCCCTCAGCTGGCGCTGGGAACGGCGTTCGCGTCTTCACAGTACGTCGTCGGTCTGCTGCTGGCGGCTCTGATTCTCGTGCCGTTCTTCGGGTCGTCGCCGCATGACCGGCGGGTTGATCGAGATCGGTTTCGAGGGCGGTCACGGCACCGCCGCCGGCGTGCGCGACGTGATGAGTCAAACTCCGGCTTCAACGATGGCGCGGACCTGGCGGTTGGCGTCGCGACGGTCGGCCCTGGTCAGCGGCATCATCGTCGGTATTGCGCTCATCAACTGGGGTGTGCGCAACGGCAAAACCGAGATCCTCAAGAACGATGTTCAGCTCTCGATCGACGAGCAGCGCGGGTTGTTCCGCAAGGACGAGTACTACTCCGCCGGGAAGATGACCAGCCGTCCCGCCTCTGTCGAGCCGTTGTCCCTGCACATCGCGATCATGGCATTGGCGATCCTCATCGGCTGGCTGATCCTCGAAGGCCTCCGCTGGATCGACACGTAACCTACGCCTCCGTCATGATCGGCGAGAACACCCCCTGGAGATTTTCACCCTACGTGCCCCTGTTCCCCATGGCGTTGATCGGCGGCGTTATCCTCCAGCTGATCGCGAAGGCGCTGGGCGTCTCCCACGTCATCGACCCGCAGATGATGCTCCGCATCCAGGGCTGGGCCCTCGATTTTCTCGTCATCTCCGCCATCGCCACCGTCTCGATCAAGGCGGTGGGCGAGAACCTCGGGGCGTTCCTCGTCCTTTTCGGTGGGCGGCATCCTCGTCAACCTGGTTCCTGTTCCTGTGGTTGACGCCGCGCATCATCGGTCGTTTCTGGTTTGAACGCGGCATCGGCGACCTCGGCCAGTCCATGGGGGTCACCGCCACCGGCGTAATCCTCATGCGCATCACCGACCCCAACGCGTCCTCCCCCGCCTTCGAGGCCTTCGGCTACAAACAGCTCATCTTCGAGCCCTTCTTCGGCGGTGGCCTCGTCACCGCGATGGCCATTCCGATCATCTACCTCACCGGCGTGTGGCCGCTGTTTTTCGTGATGTTGACGATCTTCGTGGTCGCGGTCCTGGTCGGGCTGTTCCACTTCGGCCCCAAGGAGCAACGCGACCGTGAGGCCTGGCTCGCCCAGCAGACCTAGCAGGACCGGGCCTCCTCACCTCGGAGCTCGATGCTCTGCACCCCGACGATAGACTTCGAACAGCCACCACAACGGGGAAGGATGGATTTCTCGTTCAAGGACGCTGCCCGCATGGTCGGCCTCACCCCACGCACCCTGCGCTACTACGAGAGCATCGGCCTCCTGCCCAAAGCGGAGCGGACCTCCAGGAACTACCGCCTGTTCACCGTCATGGACATCATCGACCTGATCCGGATCAAGCGGTTGACGGGACTCGGGTTCAGCCTTCAGCACGTGCGTGACATCATGGACGATCCAACGGGCCCTAACGCCACAGCGGCCTTGGAGGCACACAAACAGCTCCTCACCCAGCACATCGACGAACTCCAAGAAAAACGCGCCAAGATCGAGGAGATCCAGAACGCCCAAGCCCCGCTCGACGTCGCCATCGAGTTCGCTGATCTGCTGCGCGCCCGCGCCGAGATGCATCACGACCGCGAAGCCGAAGACCGGTTGACAGTGAACTCGAACTGCTCGCGGCGTTCGCAAAGCGAGCGCGACCAACTCGCATACACAACGCTCATCCAAAGCCTCCATCGAGAAACATGACGACCCGAACTTCCGAGAGCTCCGGGAGCTGGATGCGCGACTGGACGCCCCTGGAGCCCGACGCCTCCCGGAAGAGATCACGGCGCTGGTCGACGACTACGTCAGGGGTCCTTGCCCCGATCCTCGCGGGTTTCCACCGATGAACCAGGGAGACAGTCGCCCTCAACTCAGCCGCGGAGGAGTGCACCTACAGCGAGGCCCAGTTCGCTGTGATCACGGCTGCCCAGGGAGCGGTTGGAAAGTCGACGGAAGGCGGAACCACGCTCCCCAGGACGCTGACGGCTGTCCTCCTGAGGATTCCAACGCGGCACGATGCCCAACGGATCATCCCGTCCGTTACCCACGGTGATGTCCGCAGGCGACGCGATGGCGGAGCTGAGCTAGCATCTCCTGCTGGGAGCGTAGCGATTGACGACCCGGTTCTGATTCTGGGTCTTCGTCCTCGGGCATTCTTTGCGCGGAAAACCCGCTCCCAGCGCGGTTCGGCTAGAGTGTCGGGCGTGAACGAAGAGCCCCTGAGCACTCAGCACGTCGCCTGAAGGTTGCGCAGTTCACCGACAACTACGGTCCCGGCAGCAACGGCCTGATGTTCGCCGTCCAGCAGCTGGAGGGCAACCTGCTCGACGCCGGGCCACGAGGTCGTGGTCGTCGCACCGAAGGCCAAGGGGCCCAACCCTCACCTGGGCGGGAGGGCCGCATCGAGCTGCGGCTGCCATCGGTGCGGGTACCGAACATGCCCACACGGGTCGCCAACGGCAGGCATTTCGAGCGCACCATCGAGCAGGTCGGCTGCTCGATCCCGACGTGATCCACGTCCACGGGCTGGGAACCGTCGGGGGTGCTCGGCACGTGGGCGGCCAAGAGGCTGAACAAGCCAATGCTGATGACCTGGCATACCGACTTCGACGCCTACGCCGACCACTACGCCGCGGTCCTGCCGCTGCTGCACGGGGTGGTGCGGGCATTCGCGAGGCTGACCCACAGGGGAGATCCTCAACTCAGCCGACCTGCGCGACGCGGCGGTGCGGTTCGCCGACCGGGGCCGCTCCACCGCGACGCTGCTGGGGATTGTGCAAGAAGATGTTGGACTCGGCGGACCTGGTGACGTCGCCATCGCCGAAAACCGCCGCCCGGTGTCGTTTTCCTGGCACCGGACGCGAACCTGATCGTGGTGCCCAACGGCGTCGATCCGCTGCCGTCCGGTCCCCCACCGGTTCCGCGCGGCCCGGGCCCGCTGGTGATCTACGTGGGTCGCATCGCCCCGGAGAAGGGGTTGCCGCTGCTGTGCGAGGCCTTCGAGCTCGTCGTCGCCCAGCGTCCGGATGCGCAGCTCATGGTGGTCGGTGACTGGCAGCGGTACCCGAAGATCGCGAAGGTCCTCGACGCGGGCAGGCGACGCGGCCACATCATCCTGCCGGGTGAGCAGAAACGCGAGTCATTGGGGGCGTTCTACGAGATGGGCGACCTGTACGCCTTCCCCAGCCAGACCGACACCCAGGCCCTGGTCCTGCACGAGGCCGCGCTGGCGGGCCTGCCCATCGTCTCGGTGGATCCGGAGCTGCAGCTAGTGCTGGAGCCGGGAGTGAACGCCGAGCTCGCCAGCCCCACCCCGGCGTCCCTGGCGGCCGCCATCATGCGGATCATCGAGAAACTGCCCGACCCGCAGTGGCGGGCCCGCGCCTCGAAACCTCACGCCGCCCGGCAGGCCAGTGGACGATTGAGTCGCAGGCCCAGGAGATGCCTCGCATCTACCAGCAGATCGCCCAGCGCCGCAGGCTGGTGATCCGGCACGCGAGCACACCTCCCCGCCGCCGGTTGCGCCGACGCGGAGAAGTCCACCACAGCTTCTGCTTTACGCGTGTCCGACAGCGTCTCATCCGCCCCGCGGCTGTGTGCCTCGATCCCCGCGATGATCCAGTCGAGACCATGCTCCATGTCCTGCTCATCACCATCCTCCAGCAGGCCGGCCTCGAAAACCCGACGCGCCATCGGGAAAGAACCGTCGTCCAGCAGCGTGGAAAGCCAGGGAGGCATCACCTGCGGGGACGACGACGTCCGTGCGCGAAGCTCTCGTCGCAGGTAGGCGACGTGACGGACGTGACCATCGACGAACAACGCCGCGTCAAGCAGATGCTGGATGTCCAATCCGGTCTCGCCGAGCGGTCGCGGGATGTGTTCGAGCCAGAGCAGTCGATTCGGGGTCATCGACATCGCCACCAGGGGGGCGTCGAGAAGCCATGAGTGCTGGCGATAGCGTTCCGCCATCCCGTCGGCCCACAGCCTGACGCCGGTACGCCAGTCCGTCGCCTTGATGATCTCCTCGGGTGGCTGGCCGAATGCCACATCGACCATGAGGTGTATCAGCTCCTCCTGAACGCATGTGCCGGTAGGCGGCCATCGTGCCCGGCACCGAGGTGTTCACCGAGCTTGCGCAGGAAAGCCCCCAATCCGCGCTCGTCCGCGATCTCGATTCCCGCCCGACGATGCGACCGATGCTGAGCCCATCCGTGCAGGGGATGATCTGCCCGAAGCCGCGCCAGGGACAGACCACTGCGCAGGCGGTGTCGTATCGGGCATGCGACCTCCCGGTTGACGACACAAATCCATCTGCGTACAGTGTACCCACTCACTGCATGCGTACACCGTACGCAGCGTCGCCCGACCCCGGAGAGATGGAAGTGACACACCGCCTCACGGCCACCATCACCTTGATGCGGCGATGCTCATGGACCTGATGGACTCCACCATCACGAATGTCGCGCTCCCCGCGATCAGCGCCGACCTGGGCGCGACGCCCACGCAACTGGAGTGGACGCTCGTCGGTGCGTGGTCGCCTTCGCGACGCTTCTCATCACGGAGGCCGCCCGGGAGACATCTACGGACGACAACGCATCTTTCCTCGTAGGCGTCATCGGCTTCACGTGCGCCTCCGTGTTCGCCTCCCGATCCGGGATGGGAACGCCTCGTAGCGGCCCGGATCGTTCAGGGCGCCTTCGCCGGCATCATGGTGCCGCAGGTGTTGTCCAGCGTCCAGGTCATGTCACGCGCCGGAAGAGCGGGGCCAGTATTCGGCGTCATCGGCTCCTGAACGCCTTGGGCGTGATAGCCGGACTTCTCGGGCGGTTGGCTCGTCACGGCAAACCTGTTCGGCACGGATGGCGCATATCTTCCTCATCAATGTCCCGGTGGGCATGTGTCCTGACGGTGATGGCGTTCCTGTGCATCCCGGAAAGCCGCTCCGAAGCACCCCCTCACGACTAGACATCGCTGGCTCTGGCCCTCGACGCCACAGCCGTCGTCCTCCTCGTTCTCCTCTGACCGAGGGCGCGCCGCCGGGTGGGCATGGTGGATATGGCCCTGCTGATCGCCGCACCCTTCGCGATCATCGCCTTCGTCTGGCAGCAACATCACAGGGCGAGCCGGGTCCGGGACCCAACCCTGCACTCCCGCTCTTCAGGATCCGTTCTTTCTCCAGCGGATTGCTCGTACAGATACTCGCCTCGATCGGCCACGGCGGTTTCCGCGCTCATTCTCCTGTTTCACATGCAGGCCGCTTTTTCACTTTCACCTCTCGCAGCGGGACTCACCCTCGGTGCCGATCGCCATCGGGTCGATCCTCGGCACCCCGGTGGCCATGCTTCTGCTGAAGAAAGCTGGGTACGTGGTCGGTGTGCCTCGGCGGGATCATGCAGGCCGCGGCCTACCTCTGGGTCATGATCACCCTCGAACACACCGGAGATGACCCTCAACGGCTGGAGCCTCTGCCCGCTTTCGCCTCGCCGCGTGGGGATGATGGTGCTGATCTGCCGCAGACCCTCGGATCACCCCGGCGGAGATTCCACGACCGAGGCCGGAGCGGCCTCCGCACCCTCACAACCTTCGGCTCAGGTCGGCATGGTGTTCGGCATCGCACTGTCCGGCACCGCGTACTTGAGCAACCGGCGACAGCGCGCCAGAACGCGACCGCTGGTCTGTGGGTCGTCATCGTCACGCTCACACCGTCTCCGGCTGGCCGCGCTCACGATGCGCAGCGCAGCACGCCCGACGAGCCGCAGCTGGCGTCTTCCCCGAAACCGGTGCAGGACCCGGAACGACCCGCGCCACACGGCGCTGGTGTGCGACCAGAGCTCCCGGACCTCGTCGCTGACCGCTCGCGAGCAGCAGTCGATCAACCAGCGCGAGCAGCGAGGAGGACAGGTCCCTCAGAAACCACGCACCCTGCACTGAGTGGTGCAGGGTTCCGGCAGGAATTGAGGAAGGGCTCGAAAGCCAAGTAGTTTGTCAGGAGGACCTCGTAGTTGACGGTGATCACACCGGAGGTGCCGCCGATGGTCTCCATGGCGGCCTTGGAGAGGTCCAGGCAGCGTCCCAGCGACGTAGGGGCCGCGGTCGTTGATGCGAACCACGACGGTCTTGCCGTTGCTCGGGTTGGTCACCTTGACCTTGCTGCCGAGGAAGGAGTCTTGTGGGCGGCGGTGAGGTCGCCGATTGAACCGCTCACCGGAGGCCGTCGTCTGTTCCCTGCCAGTAGTAGGAGGCCTGCAGGAGCTGCCGCTGGCGGGGCTGAGGGTCGCCACCGCTCGATCCGGAACCGAGTCGGAGGACTTCGAGGACCCGGAGGAGTCGTCGGAGGACTTGCTGGCCTTCTCTGGTGCCGACCTGGGTCACCTGGGCGACAGGCTCCTTGGTGACCTGCTCGTTCTGCAGCTCGGAGGCGAACAGCGTGCCGTTGTGGTAGACCTCGACGAAGTTCTGGGTCTTGACGCCGTTGACGCCCTCGGTGGTGACCTTGGTCTTGCCCTCTTCCAGCTCGTCGGATTTCTCCTCCTTCTTCTCGAAAGGGGACCGCCTCCTCCTTGGTGGTGGTGCGCTGCTCGACGTTGGTGTAGGCGATGACCAGGCCATCGGTGAGGGAGGTGTCCGCGGCGGGGTGACTCGTCATCCTCGTCAGGGGTCACCTGGGCGGCAGCCAGGGCGTCCCCGACGGTCCCTGCGACCCGAAGCTCGACGGGGGTGCCCGCGGCGTCGATGGTCACGTTCTTGGGGGTGCTGATCGTGAAGGAGAGCCCCTCGCGACCGATGGCAGCCGACCGGGAAGCGGACAGCTTGGAGTCGGGATCGTTGAGGTCAAGCTGGGTCAGGGCGTCGTCGACGGTGCGGGCGGTGGTCCACGCGGTGCGGGCCTCGCCGTCAACGGTCAGCTGAAGCTGACGCCCGTAGAGGACGCTGATCTCCATGCCGTTGGTGACCTTGGTCTCCAGCGAGGGGGCGACCACATCGTGCTCACCGACGGTGATCCCGTCCTTCTCGAGCACCTGCTGCACGGTGTCCTCGCGAACCGAGAGGTTGTGGCTTTCCCCGTCCACGGAAAGGATCACATCGTTCTTGTGCAGTGCCACTGCGACGGCGACGCCACCGGCGATCGTCAGAGCGACGCCGCCCGCCACTGCGGCAATAACCACGTGTTTCTTGGCCATAGATCTCTTCCTGGTCTAAGACTTCTCCGGACATACCATGGCTGAGGCCAGCCTAGCCGAGCGCTGATTCTAGTCCAAACAAAAGACCTGAGAAGTCTCTCGGAGTGCGCACATCGGATTGTAAACCCTCACCCGAACGAGGAAACGAGCAGCCAACCCTCTTTGCACACGCAACGAAACCTCTCGTGACAACCCCTTTTACACCGATACGTCAGTTTTCTGACGCACGAGTCGGGGCAGCCGGAACGCGCGGCGGATCACCTCAGCGGAAGCCCCGCAGCCTGAGAGAGTTCAGCACCACGAACACGCTGGAACAGCGCCATGGCCGCCCCGGCGATCATCGGGGTCAACAATCCGAGGGCAGCCACCGGGATGGCCGCCACGTTGTAGAAAAAGGCCCACAGCAGGTTGCCCCGGATGGTGCGCTCCGTGGCGCGGGAGAGCCGGATGGCGTCCACCACCCCGGTCAGGTCCTCGCGCATGAGGGTGAGGGTCGCTGGCGGCCATGGCCGCATCGGTGCCCGCACCATCGCGATGCCGAGATCACTGATGGCCAGCGCCGCGGCGTCGTTTCACCCGTCGCCGACCATCGCCACGCGCATCATCGGCCTGCAGACCCGGAGATCACCGCCGCCTTGCCCTGCGGCAGCACCTCGGCATGCACCTCGCTCGATGCCCACCTGCGCCGCGACCGTCCTCGGGCCACGGCCTGCACGAGTCGCCGGGTCAGCAGCGACCGGCCGCAGTCCCAGCTCCTCAGGCGGCCACGGCCTGCGCAGCGCCGGCTGGGCTGGTCGCCGACCACGATCCGCCCCAGCAGCGCGCCGTCGCGAACCACGAACACCTCGCTGCCGAGTCGGCGTCGGCCTCGCCGGCGGTCTCGATGCCCTGGTCAGCCAGCAGATCGCCGGGATCCCACGGCCACCCGGAACACCGTCGAGCAGGGGCCCGCGCGCCGATGCCCGGGAGGGCCCTCGAACTCTCCGTCGGCGAGGCATCCCGACGGCCGCGCTCCACGACGGCACGGGCGATGGGATGCTCGATCGGCCTCCACGGCTGCGGCGACCGCGCAGCAGCTCGGCTTTCGCTCGCGCCGTCGGTCGGGCGCGACCCAGGCACCGACATTCTTCCCCGGTGGTGAGGGTTCCCGTCTTGTCCAGTACCACGGCCTGCACGGAGCGGGCTTTTCCAGGGCCCTGGGCCCGCGGATGATCACGCCCAGCTCAGCGCCGCGACCCCGTTCCCACTAGCAGCGCCGACGGGGTCGCGAGCCCGAGCGCGCACGGGCAGGCGATGATGAGCACCGCGATCCCGGCAGTGAGCGCAAAGGTGGCGCCCGGGCGCCCGACCAGCAGCTGCACCATGAAGGTGATGCATGGCCAGGACCAGCACGGCGGGCACGAAGAACTCCGTGATCCCGTCCGGCGAGACGCTGAGCCCTGACGCCTTGCCGGTCTCGGGCCTCCTCGACGCAGCGCGCGCGATCTGCGCCACCTGCGTGTAGCCGACCCGACCGCCTCGCCTTGACCACGAGGCGGCCGTGGTGTTGACGGACCCGCCCACCACGGTGGATCCAGGCCGACCTCGACGGGCGGCGACTCCGTGATGATGGCGGCGTCGACGGCGGAGCTCGCCCTCTAGTACCACCCCGTCGGCGGCCACCTTCTCGGACGCACCACGATCAGGTCGTTCAGCGACAGCTCACCCGCGGGATCGCGACCTCCGCGCCGTCGCGCAGGATCGTCGCGTCCCTTCGCGCCGACCTCCAGCAGCGCCCGCACGGCCGACCCGGCCTCCTGCTTGATCAGGGCGCTCGATCCAGCGGCCCAGCAGCAGGAATGCGACGATGCCGGCGGCGGCCTCGAAGTGGACGCTTTGATCGGGTCTGCAGCAATACATGT